>Ga0315339_1000153_pt1 | contig 106747 bp, 101 predicted proteins | sample ASW17metaG_FD_204514 | JGI IMG/M metagenome (GOLD analysis project Ga0315339, IMG submission 204514) | Ammonia-oxidizing marine archaeal communities from Pacific Ocean, United States - ASW #17 | ecosystem: Environmental > Aquatic > Marine > Oceanic | place: USA: California | collected 2016-12-05
GTTATTGGTTATTGGTTATTGGTTATTGGTTATTGGTTATTGGTTATTGGTGTGAAGGTGGGTCAAATTTCTATGCCGATTCACACATTACGAGTGAAAATCCCTAGGGCCCCTTAATGCTCAGCGGCGCAGTTACCGCAATGATGATGTTGTATTGGCACCTTGCGATCGTATTAACGTAAACGATCCTGCGAGAATTATCACAACGTCGCGTAACGTGTCAGTACGGCGCGCATCTGTCGTTTGCCTTTACGATGTTGCTCGATGATGACCGGTAAGTAACCCAGTTCCTCGACACACCATAGGGTTGTGGCACGCGATGAGTTTGCTGCCTGATGTTGGATACCTACCGCGTCAAAGCGACCGTAGGGTACTGTGACCGACTTAGTCCCAATGTTTGAAATTGAAAGCGCTTTCAGCTTTTCGGCGTCTTGTAACAAATATTCACCCCGCTGAATTCCTTGCATGAGATCATTCATTAATCCGTACTGAAGTGACACCCGGTCATAAATATTGCCATCAAGGCTGGTTGTGAAGTTAACGCCGTTGATCAAGCCACTGGCAATACGCTCGTCCCAATCAAACTTAAGGTCGGCCGACTCGCCACCTCTCAACAATGTGTTAACCGAAACAAATCTATCGGGTAACAGTCCATCGGAAGTGTTTCGCATGACAGAACTTTCACGGATCGAACCATTGGCAATGATACGTGACATACCAGTTGCCTCGATCGAAGACTCTGCCCGATAGCCACCATCAATAGCCTCGACGCGGGTCCGCAATATTCCGCCTAAGACACTAATTTTGACTTTGTATTCGGCGGCATGAGGCGTCAATCCGACATCATCGCCCGCGGCACTTGTCATGCCCATCGAAAAGACAGCAAGCATAATGCTCAATTTTTTGAAAAATTTAGTCACCGTTCTATCTCTTCCGCTCTGCGAGCTCAGCACCCGCATCTTTCATTAATTCGATCATTGCCCGTTCCATTTGAACTCGACAATTTTCCATGTCGTCCTTTCCTGCCCCCTTCGGCACGATCACCGGCTCACCAATAGCCAGTACGACGCGTGTGAATGGCTTTGGGATCATGAATTCGTCCCATCGTTTCAAGTACCAGGCCCGTTCAGCTGCACAGGCAAGCGGTACCATCGGCGCTGAACCGATTCGTGCCATCAATACCGTCCCGGCCTTGAATTCGTACTTCGGTCCGTTGGGTCCGTCCGCGGTGGTCACAATTGAGACGCCGCGCTTCATCATTTGTTGCATGTCGCGTAGTACGAGTGCACCTGTTTGGTTTGCCGAACCACGAATAACCTCGGCGCCCCATGCGCGGGCCACCCGGTCTGGCACCTCTCCATCAACTGACGACGAGATCAGGAAGCAGGCACGAAAGCCGCGTTTTATCCAATTCTTGAGCGTTCCTGAACACAGAACGTGGTGTTGATGCCAGTAACAAGGTGCATAGACGGTGCCCGAGTCCGAAATGACTCGATCCGCTATATCTTCGCCAATAACGACTTGCACCCGATAGGTAGAGGAGAGCAGGGAGAAGACTGCCCGTAAAACGGGTAACCCAAGAAAATAATAAACTCGACGAGCGGTGGACATCTCACGCTGTGAGCGCGTACTCCGACGTGTTTCCACGTCAGAAAAGTCAGGTCTCCTGCTAGGTTCGGTCATAAAAGCACTCGTCGCGTTTGGGAGATTTGGGCAGCGTTCATTATGGTCCATTCTACGAGCTTAAGCGGACGCTGCTGAATAACATATGAATTGCGCCTATGTAGTGTTCTAACGCGGCGCCGATTGGCATGCGAGTTTGCAGTACCGATCATGGCCTGGTCAATGTAGTATGGCGCCAACTTTGCAGGCGAAACTTGGTGTTTTCTGCAGAAAACACGTTATAAACCATGTCCTTATCCGAAGAAACCAGACGAATTGCTCCTGGCCCGAAACAGCCGCTCGCGGTTGGCATTGATCCGGATACGCTCGAGTGTTTCTCGGCGCTACGACAACAATATGGCAACGTCGTTAATTTAACGACGTCGAACGGTCGCAGGGCGTGCTTTATCAACGACGCGACTGACGTTCGAAAGCTCCTCGTTAAACAGCATGCAAACTACAAGAAAGGGCCAGGATTCGAGCGCGTGAAAATGTTGCTTGGTAATGGCCTTATTGTGAGTGACGGCGCGATCTGGCGACGCTCGAGACGCATGATTCAACCAGCATTTAGCCGGCAAAACCTGCACCGGCTTATTGAAATAATGACGTCCTGTGCGGAGAATACCTCCGCGCGTTGGGAGGCCGCGGCTGAAGCGGGTGAAACGATTGACGTAACTCAGGACATGAGCGAATTTTCCTTAGAGCTCATTTTACGCTGCATTTTTGGTGTCGATTACGAACGTAGCATAGTCGTCGGTGACCAAAATCCTTTCGAATTTTTAAGCAAGCAATCGGCAAGAGACCTGCGAGTCGTGATGCAGGTTCGTGACACTCGGCAACTGATTCTGCGAATCATCAGAGAAAGACAGGAGCGAGGAGGCGGCGACGCCTTTGATTTTCTCTCGATGTATTTGGCCGCTCGGGACAAAGATGGCGCACGATTTACGGACAACGAACTTCTCGATGAGTTAATTACACTAATCGTGGCAGGTTATGAAACTTCCGCGGGAACGCTCAATTGGGCCTGGTTTCTGCTGGCAACGCATCAAGAGGTTGAGCAAAAACTATTGGATGAAGCAAAATTTTGCCTTGGCAGCGCAAGTGAGATGGACCAACAGTCAATTGCAGACATGATCTATGCGCAGCAGGTGCTCGAAGAAACATTGCGCCTGTATCCACCAGTATGGCTTTTTACCCGGCGTGCGTCGGTTGACGATTCTTTGGTGAACTACGATATGGCGGAAGGAACGGATATTTACCTGTCCCCATATATATTGCATCGGAGCGAAGAATATTGGGCAAATCCCGACCAGTTCTACCCTGAGCGTTTTTCACCGGAGACCGGCACTTACAAAAAAGGGGAGCGTCCCTATTTTCCTTTTTCACTGGGTCCTCGTCGTTGTCTAGGCGAATATTTCTCATTTCTTGAGATGAAAGTTCATCTCGGCTTGCTCATACAGAGATTTCATATGACACTGGCCAGCGACGCCGTGCCTGCATTGGATCTTGGTATAAATTTACGCACCAGCGAAAGCGTGATCCTTCGACCTGAACGACGTATATAGACCGCATGAAACTGTACGAAAACATGACGCACATCCTCATGGATGCGCGCGACAAAGATCGCGAAATTCGGTTTATTGATGGCGCAAAAGACGAGTCAATTCTGAGTTTCCGCGGCTTGTGGGAGCAGGCCAACCTACAATTGGGTGCGCTGCAATCCAGAGGCATGCAGGCGGGCGACGAACTCGTTATCTTCACTCAATCGAACCAGCGCTTCGTTATTGCGTTTTGGGCTGCGATTCTGGGTGGAATTGTCCCTGTGCCGGTAGCTGTCGGCATTAGCGACGAACATCGCTTGAAACTGTTTCGAATACTGCGCCAGTTAGAGCGAGGCACTCTGTATTCGGACGCAGCATTAGTCGAGAGGCTTATTGAGTTTGCGACGAAAAAAGAACATGACGTTATTGTTTCCATGCTTAATGACAATACGATTACCGAGATCAACATTGAGTCGGTTGGGCTAGGTCAAATCATTGCAGCCTCGCCTGATAAAACGGCTTTCATTCAGTATTCCTCTGGATCAACCAGCGACCCTAAGGGCGTTTGCCTCAATCACCAGAATTTAACGGCCAACATTCGGGCAATTGTGGAGGGCGCTGAATGGACGGCCGATGATCAAAGTCTAAGTTGGATGCCTCTGACTCATGACATGGGACTCATTGGTTATCACTTGAGTGTCATGGCAGCCGGAATGAATCACGCGGTCATGGACACCAGCGTGTTCGTCCGCCGACCATTACTCTGGATGGAGAAGGCGAGCGAGTTAAGGGCCACGCAACTGTGCTCTCCTAATTTTGGCTACAAGCATTTCCTGAAACTATTCGAGCGCAAGGGCCTTGGGGATGCAGATCTTTCTGCGGTCAAATTAATTCTTAACGGCGCTGAACCGATCTCTTGGGATTTGTGCGAGACTTTTCTTAGCGCATTGGAACCCCATGGACTGCGTAGAACCGTCATGTTCCCGGTGTATGGCCTGGCAGAGGCGACCGTTGGCGTAAGTTTTCCTACACCCGGCAAAGAATATGCTCGCATTATTGTTGATCGGCATAACCTAAAAATTGGCTCACCGATTGTATCGGTCGATGCAAACTCACCAGATGCCGTGAGCTTCGTCAAAGTAGGCAAAGCCATTCGAAATTGCGAGGTTCGCATCGCCGATAACGAAGATACTGGAGTGGAAGAGGGTGTTGTCGGGCACATTCAGATTAAGGGTCTGAACGTCGCCAGCAGGATTTACAATGACAATGAATCGGAAATTGCTCTGTTCACCGATGATGATTGGTTGCGTAGCGGTGATTGCGGCGTCATCGTTGATGGCGATTTGGTTATCACCGGTCGCTCCAAAGATCTGATCATAGTAAACGGTCAAAATTACTACCCACATGATATCGAAGAGATTGTGGCGCAGATCGATGATCTCGATTTGGGCAAGGTCGTGGTTTGCGGGGTGAGCTCATCAGCCAGTCAAACCGAAGAGTTACTCATTTTCATTTTATATCGGCAGGACATCGAGTCATTTCACGAGCTTGCAGACGAAGTCAGAAAACTCGTGGCAGAACGTGCCGGCCTCGAGTTTGATTATATAATTCCCATTAATCGAATCCCTAAGACCACGAGCGGCAAGGTGCAACGCGCACATCTGGCTGCGGCGTATCAAAAAGGTGAGTTTGCAGAGGTCATAGGGGAGATGTCGCCGGATAGTGCAGCAGGCGATGGCCTGGATGAGGATCTTCTGATTCGCGAAATCGAGTTGATTTGTCGAGAGTTTTCTAAAGAAAGGAAAATTGAGCCTGACGATAATTTGTTTGAAATTGGTGTTAGCTCGCTTACACTCACGGAAATTGTGCTCGCAATTGAAGAAAAGCATCCTGGTACGCTAGACATCAGCGATCTCTTTGACTATCCCACTATTCGCGAGCTTGCCAAATTCATGCGCACCAAAACGTCGGGTGCCTGAGCAGGAACTTCGATGATCAATGCGCGAATAGCCGGTACCGGCAGTTATCTCCCGGAAAAAGTACTGACGAACAAAGACCTGGAAGAAATGGTCGAGACGTCAGACGAATGGATACGCGATCGATCTGGAATCAAGCGACGCCATATCGTAGCCGATAATGAAATGACCTCTGATTTGGCCCTTGCTGCGGCACAACCCGCAATTGATGCTGCCGGTATCAGCGCTGACGATATCGATTTGATCATCGTTGCCACGACGACGCCGGATAAAGTGTTCCCAAGTTCCGCCTGCATTTTGCAAAGAAAATTGGGATTGGAGAAGATTCCGGCATTCGACATTCAAGCCGCGTGTTCCGGTTTCGTCTATGCACTCGATGTGGCTAATCGATTCATCCGGACAGGTGGAGCGGGAAATGTGTTGGTTATTGGCGCTGAGACAATGACGCGCTTAATAGATTGGACAGACCGGGGGACCTGCGTGTTGTTTGGTGACGGCGCGGGCGCGATAATTTTGCAAGCATCGAATGTCGAGGGCGTCATTTCGACACATATCCATTCCGATGGCAGGCATGAGGAATTACTGCATGTAGTACCGTGCAGCGCCGTTGACTCTATGAAGGCAGAGTCGGCTTTCATTCACATGAAAGGCAATGAAGTGTTTCGAAAAGCCGTCGGAACCCTTGGATTGATTGCGAAGGAAACCTTGGCGAGCAATAACATCGAGCAGGATGAGTTGGATTGGCTCGTGCCACATCAAGCCAATTTGCGAATCATTAAGGCCGCTGCGAAAAAGCTGAGCCTGCCGATGGAGAAAGTAATCGTCACAGTTGACGAGCATGCCAATACGTCTAGCGCGTCGATACCGCTTGCCCTCGATGTCGCGGTTCGCGACGGGCGTATTCAGCGAGGAGAGCTCTTGCTGTTTGAGGCTTTCGGCGCTGGATTTACCTGGGGTTCGGCGCTAATTCGATATTAGGCGCAACAATTCGTATGGCACCCAGTTGTCTGGCGCAGTAGACTAGTCGGCCCTTCCGACTTTCATAATCTGTGTGAACGACAAAATCGATCGTCTATCCGAGCTCAAAATTGACCGCTCGGAACAACCTCAAGAACCGCGTCGCGGGCCCTGGATATTGGCCGGTGTAGTGGTGGCCGCCGCAGTGGTCGGTTTTATGCTGCGAGCGATTTTAAACGGTCCAATTGATGTCACAGCGGAAACGGTGCGCCTCACCCAGACAGGATCGGGGGCTTCCAGCGTTCTGGATGCGTCTGGCTACGTGGTTGCACGTCGCCAAGCGACCGTAAGCTCAAAAATTGCCGGTAAAATTCTCGACGTATTAATCGAGGAGGGTATGCGTGTTGAAAAGGACCAGGTAGTCGCCCGCCTGGACGCGAGCTCACAAAATGCGCTGCTGGCATTGGCCCAGGCGCAGGCAGGATCAGCTCGCGCTGTCTTGGTCGAGATTCAGGCGCAACTCACACAGGCGGAGCTCGATCTGGCACGTTCAGAAGAGCTACATCGACGGCAGTTAACAAGTAACGCCGAATTGGATGCGGCACGTGCTAATGCGGAAACCTTACTGGCCCGACTGGCATCTGGACGTGAAAACGTTGTGGTAGCACAGCGCAACATTGATGTTTCTCAAGATCAACTCAACAACACTGTCATTCGGGCACCGTTTGCCGGTGTTGTTGTTACCAAGAATGCCCAGCCTGGTGAAATGATTTCGCCGATATCTGCCGGTGGCGGCTTTACGCGTACTGGCATTTGTACAATTGTTGATATGACCTCGCTTGAAATCGAGGTCGATGTCAACGAGGCGTATATTCAACGTGTTCAATCGGGCCAACCGGTGGATGCGGTTCTTGACGCATATCCCGACTGGAATATACCGGCTGAAGTAATTGCAATCGTGCCGACGGCCGATCGACAGAAAGCGACCGTAAGGGTTCGCATTGGCTTTCGCGAACGGGACGAACGCGTCTTAAGGGACATGGGCGTCAAGGTCGCATTTCTAGGCGGTAACGGAGACTCGGCCGAAACGACTCAGGCGAATATTTATATCAATCGTGATGCCCTTCGCAGCGACAACGAAGGCAATTTTGTTTGGATTGTCCGTAATGACACCGTTCAACGACGGGCTGTATCGAGCGGACCTTCATCCAGTCGCGGCCAGCAAGTCACTAGTGGCTTAAGTCCGGGCGACAGAATTATTGTGGCTGAAGAAGAGCCGCTGACGAATGGTCAAACCGTACGGGTCACGCTGTAACTTGAATAGTAAGGATCGCAATATGAGCAATGATCTCGTCGTACTAAAAGACACCAGCCGCACTTATCAAAAGGGTAAAGAGAAAGTTGAGGTATTGCACCAATTAGACCTTACGATTGCCGCGGGCGATTTTCTGGCCTTGATGGGTCCATCCGGCTCCGGCAAGACAACCCTGCTCAATTTGTTAGGCGGTTTGGATAAACCGACATCAGGCAGTGTCGTTATTGGTGATTCAGAGTTGCACAAAATGTCTTCTAGTGCGCTTTCAAAATGGCGCGCTAGCAACATTGGATTTATATTTCAATTCTACAATTTGCTACCGGTTCTGACGGCACAGAAAAATGTCGAACTACCCTTGTTGCTGACAAAATTGAACGGCAAGGAACGCGCCCAACGGGCGGCCACCGCATTAGCAATCGTCGGGCTTGAAGATCGTGCCAAGCATTACCCTCGCGAATTGTCAGGCGGTCAAGAACAGCGTGTTGCGATCGCGCGAGCCATAGTCTCAGACCCGAACTTATTGCTATGCGATGAGCCAACGGGTGATCTTGATCGGGAAACAGCGGACGAAATATTGCGCTTATTGCAGGCCTTAAATCAGGAGTACAACAAAACCATTGTAATGGTCACGCATGACGCGCAAGCAGCGGAGTACGCAAAACATACGTTACACATGGACAAGGGCACGCTGGCAAGCGACTCAAGAACATGAAGTACTTTTACCTCGTCTGGAAAAGTCTGTGGCGTAAAAAAATCAGAACGATTCTGACCATGCTTTCCGTATTCATCGCATTTCTTTTGTTCGGCTTGCTGAGTGGCCTCAATCAGGTATTTGCGGGCGCAACGGATCTTGCTAATGCGCAGCGACTAATTACGCTCGACAAAATATCGATTATTAACGCTTTGCCATCGGCTTACTTGCCCAGAATTGAAGCAATTACCGGCGTGCGCCGGGTGGCACATGCGGATTGGTTCGGTGGCTATTATCAGGACCCGCGCAATCAGTTTGCACAGTTCGCCGTGGACCCTGAGCGTTATCTGGATATCTACCCGGAACTTCAAATCGCAGCTGAACAACGTCAAGCGTGGGCAGATAAGCGTGACAGTGTCATTGTCGGACGCGATCTAGTGGAGGCCTATGGTTGGTCAATCGGTGATCGAATTCCGATGTATTCGTCAATCTGGACAAACAAAAGCGGTGGCCAGGTTTGGGATTTCGAGATCGCGGGCATATTTGAGAACGATGATCCACGTGGCAACACCCAACTTATGCTCATTCAATATGACTATTTTGACGAGGGTCGGGCGTTCGGCCAGGGTGGAATCGGCTGGTTCATCATTGGCATCGATAGTGCGGGCAACGCGGCCGAAATTGCCAACGCGGTCGATACGCAATTCGCGAATTCTCCCAACCAAACCAAAACAAGTACGGAAGCAGCATTCGCTGAATCATTCATTGGCCAATACGGAGATATTGGCCTGATCATTAGCCTAATTCTGACCGCCGTCTTTTTTACCATATTGTTGGTGTCTGGCAACACCATGGCGCAATCAGTCCGTGAACGTATTCCCGAATTGGCCGTACTGAAAACGCTCGGATTCGAAGACAAAGGGGTGCTCGGAATTGTTTTGGCGGAGTCAGTTTTCGTCATGCTCATTGGAGGTGGTCTCGGTCTTGGGGTTGCATGGCTGATTGTTAATGTCGTGGGCGCGATTCCTTTGCCAGGTTTCTATCTCGACGGATCAGCGCTGGCTCTTGGCGGGCTTTACATTCTCGTTGCGGGGCTACTTGCCGGGATATTCCCAGCGGTGAAGGCAATGCGACTCACGATAATCGACGCATTGTCGCGCGGCTAGGGGAGGCAGCCATGTCCGGGATTCAACAAATAATTGCAGTCACATTGCTCAACCTTCGTAGTATTCCGCAACGCCTTGGAGCTTCCCTGGTGGCAATCGTGGGTGTTGCCGCAGTGGTCGGAGTTTTCGCCGGCGTACTTTCGATGTCGAGTGGTTTTCAGAAAACGATGCTCGCGGCAGGAGCCGCGGACACGGTGGTTATATTACGTGCCGGCGCGACCGGAGAGCTGGCTAGCGCTGTGAGCAACGAGCAGATTCAGATTATCAGCACATCGCCTGGTGTGCGTAAACGTGATGGTGTGCCGGAAGTGTCCGGTGAGCTCTATGTGGTAGTTGATGTAGCAAAGAAATCAACCAATGAGTCAGCCAATGTGCCACTCCGGGGCGTGCAATCCGGCGCTTTCGGGATTCGGGCCAATATGAGCATCATCGAGGGACGGCGCTTCGATGAAGGCAAAAACGAACTATTGGTTGGGCGCAGTGCGCAACGTCAATTCAAAGGTCTCGAGGTAGGAAATACGATTCCTTTTGGACCTACTGAATGGAGCATCGTTGGTATTTTTGAAGATGATGGAAGTGCATCGGAATCGGAGCTTTGGGCCGATGTACGGGTGGTTCAAGCGACATACCGGCGTGGTAACAGCTATCAAGTCGTCCGTGCGAAGCTTGAATCGCCAGAGTCGATCGATCGTCTTACGGCAGCACTGGAGGATGATCCCAGAATTGACGTTGACGTGATCAACGAACGCGACTTTTACTCGCAGCAATCCGAGGCGATGACCAACATCATCAATTACGTTGGTTATCCACTCACGATTCTCATGTCAATTGGGGCTATTTTCGGCGCGCTCAACACGATGTATTCGTCGATATCCGCCCGCGGTAAGGAAATTGCGACGCTCCGCGCTATTGGGTTTCGGCCGCTATCTATACTTGTTTCGGTAGTCATCGAATCAGGTGTGTTGGCGCTTATCGGCGGACTAGTCGGCGGTGGATTAGCCTGGCTGTTCTTGAACGGCTTTACTGTCTCAACTTTAAATGCAGCCAGTTTCAGTCAGGTCGTCTTTGATTTCGCTGTGTCGGGCGAGCTGATAATGCAGGGTCTATGGGCTGCCGTGTTAATTGGGTTGGTTGGGGGCCTTTTTCCCGCCATTCGTGCCGTCAGAATACCGGTCTCAACAGCCCTTAGAGAGCTCTGAGACACCCCTAACGTTACCTTGGACGCCCATCTATTTTGGAGTTCGGTCGCCATGATACAACCGATCTATTCGCGACGTCTGTGGCGGGGGGGGCGGCGAACCTAGGCAGAGTGAACAGACGGTTGGTGAAAACCGAGAAAAGAGCTTCCGAACTAGATCTTCGAGAAAGATTTAGTGATACGACCATTTATGCAATGGCATTTAGCCTGGAGGGTCAAGGCATTTACCCAAAAAATTCGCCAAATGGATTGAGCTAAGACCCTCGCCGCGTTTAATAGAGCGCTAGTTTGTTCCCAATGCGACGGTGTTAGCCTATTATTTTACCGCTTGGTCGCAATATTTGCTCTGAAAACACCCAAATACGGTATTAATAGGCATAGTTAATGCATTGTTATTAAATGTTAATTATTTCCTTTGGTTATCTTGTTAGACTTCAGGTATCGGAAATCAGCAGCCTAATCTGATCATCCGGTCAAAATAATAATCTGACTAAAATTAAGGGGAAAATAATGGATCTTGCTAAAATTATCCGTCTGGTGGCGGTGGCATTTGCTGTGATTGCGGGTGTGGTTGCGATTCCTGAGTCGGCTATGATTGTTGCGATTCTTGGCCTGGTGGGAGGCTATTTTGTAGAAGAGGATCGACGTTTACCGTTCATGGTAGCGACATTGACGCTAGCGCTCGTGCACGGCGCACTGGGACCGATTCTTTTTATTGGACCTTATCTGACCGATATACTTGGCAGCCTAAGCTCCCTGTTTAGTGCGGCAAGTTGCACGGTAATTGTGGTGACGATCATTGAGCGTTTGAAGCCCTAAGCTCGATTTGAGGCTGAAAAAGAGAGGCCCGCTATGCGGGCCTTTTTTGGTTCTGTTGACCCGCTTTATGGGGCCGGCCCGGCATCAGCGCAAGGGCTTTGACCAAAGCAGGCGACTTCATACATTCAAGTGCTGAAATCGACATCATGCTTCAGGACATATCCGATTTCTCAGAACTTGGAGTGGACAGTTTCGTGATCTGCGCTTTAACAACGGAATCAACATTAGATCTGCCTATCCTACGAACGCTTATTGAGGCCTGTCACGGTTATGAAGTTACCTTGCATCGCGCGTTTGATCAGGTTGGTGACCAAGAGTTGGCGCTCAACCAGGCCATTGACCTGGGTTTTCATCGGATACTTACGTCTGGTGGTAGATCTACAGTAATTGAGGGGCTAGAGCAGTTAGCGCTGCTGAGCAGTAAGGCAAACGGGCGCATTCGAATTGTTCCGGGTGGCGGCATTTCGCCATCCAATCTTCAGGCGGTTCTGGCTTCACTGAAACCTTCGGCGGTGCATGCCTCTTGCCGCAGTACTGCGAACGAATCTTTTGACCGATGTGCCCAGCTTGGTTCAATGGGTAATGGACGTACTTCAGCGACAGATCTTGCAACGGTACTTGCATTCGCGGCAATCATTGGCGATCGGTTATGAATAGTAATGTAGCGCCGTTACGAGTTGTTGTTATCGGTTTCGGGCGCATGGGACGACGTCATGTTGAAGTCTATGCAGACTCTCCCAATTTTTTGCTCACCGGGATTTGCGGGCGGGACAGGCAACGATCGGAGATCGAGTCCCGCTTCCGAAATGCCGCCTTCTACACAGATCTGGACAAGGCCATTGCGAACGAATCTCCGGATCTCGTCTGCATAAGCACACATGTAGAGTCACATGACCGATTGACTCGATTAGCACTCGAAAATGGTTGCCATGTATTTCTCGAAAAGCCGGTAACAGCCGATGTCGTTGAATCCCGCGCGCTCTTGAAATTCTCGAAAGCTAAGCAAAAGAAATTGATTGTTGGGCATATTCTTCATCACGATCGGTTGTGGATTGAATTTATCAATGCATGCCATGCGCTCTCGGGACCAATCGAGATTAAAATTCATCTTGATCAACACTCATCCGGTGAAAAGTGGGACATCCACAAGAGAATCCTCCAAAACTCCACCATTGCCTCCGATTGCGCGATTCACTTTTTCGATATCATGTCTCAAGCAATCAACGCCCAACTACGAACGGTGGTCGCCAGTTCGTTTCGCACTCACGATATCAAATTGATCAATGACAATTATCTTTCCGCGATGGTCGAGTTTTCGGATGGTTCAAAGGGTACTTACAAAAGTGGGTGGGGCCTGGGATTCGAATCTCCTGCGGTGACTAAAATCTGCGCCGTGGGGGGGGGATGAATCAATTCTTGTCGAGGAATTAAATGATCAGACCAAAATCATCAAACTTCATTCTGATGGTACCGAGCAGATCATTTACTCTGAGCTGTCTCACCTCGAAAATGCAACGCAAGCGCAACAGGAATTTGTTTACCGAGCAATCAACGAAGATCTGGACCTTGAGTTTCATCATCAACGTACGCTGGCTTGCATGGAAGTTGCAGAAGCAGCGGATCGATCAATTGCAGAATCTGAAGCCATGACGCTAAACATACAATAATGCATTACGCCCATTTGCCGCATAGTTAGGGGAGTTAACGGTTTGTTTCACATGCTAAGTTGCTTCAATTTAGACGACGAGACTCCTACCCATGTATTTCAGGCATCTTTGACAGCGTTTAAGCATTACATGCAGGAGCAGGACCTTCTTAGCTCAGTCGGTCAATTGGGTCGTCGTTGTCGTGATACGCCTATGGATACCGATGCAGAAAGAGATCTGGAGTATTATTTTGTCATGACCTTTCGCGACCGTCGCCAGTGCGATGCTGCCTACGACTTTATCGACAATGATTCAGCATCACACACCTCACACACTGAGGTTATATCCAGCGTTAAATATGCGGTATTTATTTGTTGGGAGGATATACAGGAATGAATCTCGTGACATGTCATGGCTGGAGGAACTCGAATGACTGAAGAAATCAAGAAAATCGAACAACAGCTTTTCGAACTAACTGCAAAGCTGAATGAACTATGCAAAGCGATTTCAGGTGAGAAAGTCACCAACTATTTTTTTGCTACATTGGAGGGTGAAATCTCGCTTCTGGATATGTTCGGCGACAAAGATCGAATTTTTGTTGATCCACAACATGGGTCAGGCATGCCGATATTGCACGCTGTGGGCCGATGGTTTTAACGGATTTTTACCAGACCTCGAATCCGTGATGTCCATTTTCCTGGTATCCAGGGATGCGCCGAATCTGCAACGGGCTTTTGTCGGTTCGCGTAATTGGGGGTACCGCTTAGCCTCACACGGAGCGGGAGACTATGCGAGTGAACAGACAGTGATGGAGGGTGAAGCGAACATGCCGGGCGCGGTCGTTTATCAACGGGACGGGGACAGCATTACCCGTAAAAATCCAGCCATATTCGGGCCTGGAGATTTGTATTGCTCTGCCTGGAATTGGCAGACTTAAGCGCGGCAGATTGGACGCCGCAGTACCGCTACTGGAGTCGGCCAGAAAAAATGGACGATGGCGGTGAAAATTTAATCGACTAAAATCCCTGGTTCGTCTTCATCCATTCGAGTTCCTCGGGTGTGCACTCGCGCCCCAGGCAGTCATTTCGGTGCGGGTAGCGCCCAAACTGATCGATAATTGCTTTGTGACGTTCCTCAAAACCAATGTTAGGCGTGGTCGCAAATAATTTCATCGCTTCTTCGTGAACGACCTGCGACTCGCTGTGCATGTAGGGCATATAGATAAACGGACGCTGTATTTCCTCGAGCTCGAGATCCGCTCCGACGCGAACGGCTTCCTGAGCTAAGGCCAGTGCCAGGCAATCGGCGGCGAATGACAGTGGCAAACCTCGAAACATATTCCGAGCGAACTGATCCAATACGATAATTTCGGCAAGACGCCCTTCAGCAGTTGCCCGCCAATGCGATTTCTCGCCTGCGACGACTTGAAAATAGGTTACTTCAAATTGGGACGTAATTTGTGCGTCTAGCTGTTCCGACTTTCAGTACCAGTCGGCCGACGTCAAGATCTTAAACCAAAATGTAAGAATGTCGTCTATCATCTTGATAAACATTCTATTTGTATTACGATAATTGGCACTGATTTGCCGCCAAAATTGATGCAGTTGTAAGTCAGGGGCGAGATAATTTACAGTGTCTAAAGCTGTTTCACAATATAGAAATTCATCTGTGGGTAACGGCTCGATTCGCCTACAATTCAGTTACCTCGACAATAAGATAACAACCCCATGCGTTTACTCACTACAGTGAAACAATCTTTGTCAGCCGATTGGTACCTCGATCACGATCACTTTGAGCGTGAACTCCGGTCTATCTGGTATCGCGAATGGGTCTGCGTCGGGCGCTTGGAAGCGCTGGAAAAAACCGGTGATTTTTTTCTCGCAGACATTGGCTCACAATCAATAATTGTGACTCGCAGCGAAAACGGTGACGTACGCGCCTTTCATAACACCTGCCGCCATCGCGGCTCTGCGTTGTGTCGCGAGTCTCATGGGCGATTTCGAAATAATCGCATCATATGTCCGTACCACACTTGGACGTATTTGACGGACGGAGCGTTAGTGAGCACTCCGGGTCGCTTTGACACCGATGATTTTGATGCAAAGGACTATTCGCTCTATTCAGTTGCCGCCGACACCTGGGCTGGTTTTATTTTTGTCAATCTTGCAGTGGAACCTGAGACGGACCTGATGTCGTTTCTGGGGGATGAGGCAACCTACGTGGAAAACTGGCCGCTGGCGCAAATGCGGTCAGTACACCAGGAGATAGTGCCTGTAGCCTGCAATTGGAAAATATTCTGGGAGAACTACAACGAATGCTACCACTGCCCGCGCGTACACCCTGAGTTGTGCAAGGTCATGCCAGATTATAAAGATGCGGTGTTCGACCCGATCGATGTCCCGGGTTGGAAGCCAGCATACGCAGGCGATACCGGCCGTGCTGCGGTTGCTGAGAGCGCGGATACCTGGAGCATGACTGGCCAATTGTCCCTGCCTGTTATTGAGGGTCCGACTGCCGAGGAAATCGAGTGCGGTGTGGTATTTTCGTCAATCGTGCCAAGCATGTACGTCGTCGCCCACCCGGACTACGTTCGTAGCGTCCGAGTGGTTCCAACCGGGCCAGAATCAATTGATCTGGTTGTCGATTGGATGCTGCCCAAGCATTATGAGGTTGAAAATTCTGAGCAGCTGGTCGCGCTAGTGGCGCTTGCAAAGACTGTCGTCGCACAGGACGGGGATGTATGCGAAATTAACCAGAAGGGGCTCCACAGCAATCGTCATCAAGCAGGAATATTGGTGGCACAAGAATTTGAGCTGTGGAATTTCCACGAGTGGGTACGCAATAGGATTGAGAAATTTGATGTTGCGGAATAGACGTTGGAACGGGACCCTATGAAACGAGCAACCCCATCACTTGTTTGGTGATCGGCTGCTAACGTTGGAATTGTAAATTAGACATTCGTGAGATCACCGGCAGCAGTTAAACCTTTGAGCACAATTTCGTAGTCTCCCTGAGGAAATCAACATTTTGACCATTGAAAACAACAAAACCTTATCAGCAGATGATGTTGAATGTTTTTTTGAAGTGGGTTGGATTAAAAAGAAAGCACTATTCCAGCCTGATGAAATCCAGAAGATGCGTGAGTGTTTTGATAACCTAGAAACGCTTGCAGGCGAGCTGACTGAAACTTCCTTGTCGCATGGCTCTCACTTTGTATTGGGTGAGAATGGCCCACAGCAAGTAATTAAACGAGTAGTATGGGCCGGAGGCTCGCAACCTTACTTGTTGGGCATCGGCAATGATCGTCGACTGACAGTGCCGTCCTGCCAGCTTTTAGCGAGTGACACGATGGAGCAGTTGTTGTCGCAGGCGCATTTCAAGCGCCCCAATGATGGAGTGGCCTTCGGTTGGCATCAGGATATCCAACATCGTGACAAAGGGAATGACACATGGCGCGACCTCAATGGCACCGGCAGTTTTGTCCAGACCATGATCGCGGTGGACGAGATGAGCGTCGATAGCGGCCCGTTAATGTTCATGCCTGGCAGCTCCAAGTGGGGCAGAGCCGATTTCGGCAGTCATGACTATGATCAGGTTTTCGATCGGACTTTGCGCCCTGTAGCGTTTAGCGAGGCAGACGCAGTCACTGTGTTGGCCAAGCCAGGAGATGTCCTGTTTTTCGGGCCCTACACCGCACATGCGAGTTTCGAGAATACATCCGATTTCTACCGGCGTGTGCTAATTAATGGCTACGCATACCCTGGCGCTAACGCCAGACGTTATCTAGGAGATGGCGCCGGTCGTTTGCTGTCAATTACAAACGCGTGATGGAGATCTCCAGTTACGATTCCCCAATTTTTGTATTGATTGACTTGGTTTCATGTTGAGATCGCTCTGGCCCGCCCGTACCTTTTCGGATCGATGGTTCATCGGTGAGCCTATTGAACTCAAATATCGAAAGGATAATGCCGATAGACATCAGAAAAAATACGCCGATTGCGCATATCAGTATAAATTCCGTGCTCATGATCCAGATCCTTTGATTGACATCAGTTTGAAATAAATGCCAAAGCACAAAATGGATGGCACCCATATTGCTGTAAAGACGCCTTCAGCACGTTGCCCGGTAAACCAAAGGTAACCTGATAACGCAAATGAAATAGATACAGCTAGTAAGATAAAAATGTCAGATTTTTGAAACATTGAATTGCCCTTTTGAGTTTTTAAAAATTGTCCTACTCCATCGAACCAAGTGCCGCGAGCAGGCAGCCACCGATCGCGAAGCGCGCTATTGAATGTACTGTGGACTCACCTGCAATTAAATTTTCCGGTAACTGAACGAATCCCCCAATTACTGAAATTGTAATGATGGCTGTGCAAATCAGCAGTGCTATACCTAGAAAAAAAAGAGTGCGTTTGGTGCGCTGGATTAGAGCTCGGCTCATTTCGATCGCCATGGAATGGGAGTGCAAGTAGGATAAACATTAGCAAAGATATCTAATGGTGAGTTTAGGAAGAACATCAGTGGTAATTCAGAGAATAGTGAGAATGAAGTCATTCTCGAATATTCATCGCTGCTAAAGCAGGTAAATGAGTATTAGCGGGGGGCGTGAGTGCACCCCAATCACGACAACAGGTTGCTGTTTGGTCTCCAAGAACAATAGAGGTAAATATGGAATGACTCAAAGCGTTCGCATACAGCCGTGGGTAGTAAGGAAGCTTGTCGACATAAAACGGCAATACTTCTTCAAGCGTCAGGTCAGTATCCAGGCTTTTGACAAAAGCATTATAAAAGCGGCGAAGTGCATCAGACGTCCGGTTGTTTTGAGACAGCTGGGTGGATGGCGCGATTGTCCAAGTCATGTCATTCTGCAGTAAACAGATTCCCACAAAACCAGCGCGTCTTGAAGATGACCACTCGCCCGGCGCAATAAGACTTAGAGACCACTCGTCACGCACCCTATAGAGATAATTCGCAGCACCAACTAAGGGCCTATATTTGAATCCTGAAGATAGGATAAGCATCGAAGTGAACATATCGGCGAGTATTTGGGAGCCCGGTTTCGCAACGGAACCAGTCGGCCTACTCTGGTTTATGTCGAGTAGGAGTTCGTTAACGCCTTTACCCTCGGGATTGGCTGGTTCAGTAGTGCGTAGTTCACTCATGGGTACTTAATATACGCAACTAAACACGTCTTGACGTTGAGGAAACAACTTGTTACATCCCGGTTGGCATGACCCAAAAGAATGTCGTCTATGCAGTGGGAGCTCACTTGGTAGACGTCCGTTTTAGTGAAAGCGAGCACTCAATTCACACCATTGAGGAAGACTCGTTATCAGTGATCAATAAGTATTGCTGGCCTCAACCACAGACACTTGGCCGCTGTTTGTTCGAGCTTCCAACGTAGTGGATTGAAGGAAATGGGCACGATTATCGAGTTACTTGTAGAAATGAACATGGGCAGTGTATCGTAAGGTTAATCTCTAGGAGACCGAAATGATAAGAGTGTGCTGCCTAATTACTTTGGCGATATCGCTTATTGGTTGTGAGCCAACTCAAAAGGCAGCAGAGCCCCTAGACTTGGTCTTGCAAGGCGGCTATGTATATTCGGGACATAATGTCGAACCAATTGTTACCGACGTTGGCATTATCTCTGATCGTATTGTAGAGATTGGAGACCTATCTGATCGTGAAGCCGTTCAGTGGCTTGATGTAAGCGGCTTGGCTGTGGTTCCGGGATTCATCGACATTCATAGTCACGCAGTTCGCGACAGTGCCGAGGAAGGAATTTTTCGTTGGCCGGCCGCGGAAAATCTCATTCGGCAGGGAGTAACGACAGTAGTGGGTGGGCCCGATGGTGGTTCACCGTTGCCCATATCAACCACCTTATTTGCCATTGAGCAGACGGCGGTTTCAGTCAATTTCGCAACGTTTGTCGGTCATGGCTCTGTCCGTAAATTGATCGTCGGTGAGGATGATCGCGCTCCGTCTGATAGTGAACTGGAGATGATGCGAGACGAAGTTCGAAAGGCCATGACGGAGGGGGCCTTCGGATTGTCTTCGGGTTTGATTTATCCTCCGGGCCGATTTGCGTCGACGGAAGAGGTTGTCGAGCTTGCGAAAGTCGCTGGGGAATACGGTGGTATTTACATCAGCCATATGCGCGAAGAAGGGCTCGATGTCTTAAAGAGCGTGGCAGAGACGATACGGATCGGTGAGGAAGGGGGCCTGCCGACGCAACTCACTCATCACAAAATTGTAGGTGCGCCAATGTGGGGGAAATCGACGGAAACCTTGCGCATGGTCGATGAAGCTATTGCTCGTGGCGTCGATGTATCAATTGACCAATACCCCTACACGGCCTCTTCAACTAGCCTAACGATCTTATTTCCCGGCTGGAGCCTGGATGGCGGACGTGATGGCTTGCTCTCACGCTTCACAGATCCAGAGCAACGCGACAAAATGCGCGCAGACATCGTCTATCGCATTGAAGTCGATCGAGGCGGCAACGATCCCGCAAACGTGGTGCTGGCCAGTTGCCCGCACGACGGGACTTTGAATGGCCAAAACTTGTCGCAAATCCTACGGCAGCAGGAACGGGAAGTGACCAAGGAAAACGCCGCAAATTTGTTAATGGAACTTGTCGAAGCCGGAAACTGCAGTGCAGTATTTCATGCCATCAATGAAGAGGACGTAAAGAACATCATGCGTCATCCTGTGACGATGCCTTCCTCTGACGGCGGCATAGAAGGTCCGTCGGAACGTGTTCCGCATCCAAGAAATTACGGGACATTCGCGAGGGTGATCGGGCACTATGTTCGGAAATTAAACGTGCTGCCTCTACATACCGCCATTCACAAAATGAGCATGCTACCGGCAGATAGACTAGGCCTTCACGATCGCGGTCGAATCGCATTCGGTGCAATAGCGGACATCGCCATTCTCGACCCGGCCCTCGTTATCGATAAAGCGACGTTTGAGAACCCACATCAATACGCAGAAGGTGCGATTCATGTACTCGTCGCTGGCGAGGCCGTTTTGTTGAATGGTGAAATGACCGAAGCAAGGCCGGGGAGAGTGCTACGATCCGGTACTTACACTGAGCTCTAGACTGAACGGCAAACCAGCATTTCCGAAACTCCGTGCTGGCGTCGGCGGCGGCCTCTGTCGGGTATACAAGTGCAATATTATCTGAGCTGGTTAAATCCGGGCGACCCGATAGATCGCACCGCGACAGGACATGAAAATCTGCCCCGACGTTAGCAGACCTACCAGCAGAGTTTGATGTGTTAAGCGTCGGCTGTGGACCTGCTGGCCTAACTCTGGGTACGCAGCTTCTGGAGTTTTCACAGAGCCCCAGCCGAATTGGGCTGGTTAAGTGATAAACTAGTGAGTGACTACTACTGACAAAAAAGTGCCATTTACCAGATGATCGATAAGTTTCAGCGAATTGCCCAATCTATGCGGATTCTGCTGCTTCCATCAATACTAGTCGGATCAATCTGCTTTGGATCAATGGCAATAATTTTAATGGGCGCCAGGTTGGAGGAATTCGAACGATTTCTAGCTCCCAGTCTTGTTGGTTTCGTCTGGGCTGCTACTACTTACTCGTTCGTCGTCACCTTTTGCATAATCCCAGAAAAAGCAGAAAAGTCACAAAGATTAATAGTTAAATTAAAGCGTAGTATAAGCCGCGGTTGGTACTGGGTTATAGCCATAGTATTCCTTGGTACAACGACAGCTGCCTTGATTTTGACTGGCCGACTAATGTCAATCTGGCTAAAGGGCTACGTGAACTAGCCTATGCGTGATCCGATGGGCATTGTGCCCTGGGAGTCTGATACTTCAATTACTCCTTCTGGTCGAGACAGTGTGAAATCTCCGGATTCATCATTGCGAGTGCAGCGAAGCAATTGATAAAACACTGATTTAACTGGATTGCTTCGTTGGCAGCGCTTCCTCGTAATAACGATATTGCTCTTTTCACACAGCCTCGACCGTTAGCGGACTTTCGATTTTCCATGATTCCATCAAGCTGAATGACCAATTTGACGGAAAGCGGACATTCGTTCCCTGGGCGAGATGGTTGTAATTCGACCTATCGCGGCACATCCAGTTTTCCCTCGATAGCAAAATATGGGTAGTATCAGATCATAGGTGAGCTTATAAGCCACAGCGAACAAAACCACCTTATGTACAGGGTCACACTCAATAATTAATAACTAAGGCAGAGCGAGGCAATTATGACCACTTCACTGCGCGACACTATGTTTGATCTATCTAGCTTTGCATATAAATGGTTTTCTCCTTTGGCCTCCCGTAGTGCTACGCAAAAGACAATCAAACCGTTCAGCAATAGCGAAGGTCGGGCGCGCGAGCGCGGGCAAGAACGGTGGTCGGGTACCGGATTTCGTTCCATATTCATTATATTTTTGCTGGCGGCGTTAGCATCAACAGGAACCGTTGTGGGGCAAGAGGCATCTGACGCAAAGGCCATTCCGCTCGACGATATGCAGTTTCGAATGATTGGACCGTTTCGGGGTGGACGGTCGATCTCGGTTGTCGGCCACCCCACCGACCGGCTGACCTTCTACTTTGGATCAACTGGCGGTGGCGTTTGGAAGACTGTTGACGCGGGCCATAACTGGATTAATGTGTCCGATGGATTCTTCGCAACCGGATCGGTTGGTGCGATCGCGGTGGCGCCATCCAGTCCTGAGACTGTGTACGCCGGAATGGGCGAACACGCCATTCGGGGAAACACCTCTCATGGTGACGGAGTCTATCGCTCAGATGACGGAGGTGAGACGTGGCGTCACTTGGGGTTAAAGAACACTCGCCAAATTTCCAATGTGATAGTTCATCCTACAAATCCAGAACTGGTGTACGTCGCTGCACTTGGACATGCCTGGGGACCCAATGAGGAGCGGGGCATCTATCGTTCGCGTGACGGTGGCACAACCTGGGACAAGGTCCTCTATAGGAACGAGGATGTCGGCGCTGGCGATCTCGAGATGGACCCGTCTGATCCAAATGTACTCTACGCCGGAATGTGGGAAGTACGGCGGTACGCCTGGGGACTCCGCGGAGCGGGTCCCGGCACGGGGCTTTACAAATCGACCGACGCCGGAGATACATGGGAGGAGCTGACAAACAATCCAGGATTGCCCACAGGAGAGAATCGCGGCCGAATCGGCGTGACAGTGTCGGGGGCCAATCCTGACCGAGTATGGACAATCATCGAGGCCGAGGATGATCAGACAGGCGTCTTTAGATCGGATGATGGCGGTACCACATGGGACCTTACAAGCCAACGAGCCGAGCTTTCGCAGCGGCCCTGGTATTACCACCGAATCCATGCTCATCCCACGGATCCGGACCAAGTATATATTCAAAACACACGGCTATGGCACTCCGACGACGGAGGGCGAAAATACACGATGATACCGACACCGCATGGGGACAGTCACGATCTTTGGATCGACCCAGAGGATCCAGAGCGAATGATCGAAGCTAACGATGGTGGTGGAAATACCACCTTCAACGGCGGTAAATCCTGGTCGTCTATTTATAACCAACCGACGGCCCAGTTCTACCACGTGACCGTGGATAACCGATTTCCATACCGGGTCTATGGGAATCAGCAGGACAACTCCACGCTCTCGATCCCGAGCCGCTCTGACTATGGCCTGATTGACGAGACCGAGCTTTTTACGATTGGGGGAGGCGAGGACGGGTACACCGCAGTCCATCCTGATGACCCTGACATCATCTACTCTGGCGATCACCACTGGCTTACCCGCTACAATCACCGTACGAAACAGGTGAAGTACATCTCGCCGTGGAATGAAATCCATTGGGGCTGGGGCGCGAAGGATCAAAAATATCGTTTCCAGTGGGTGTTCCCGGTCATGATTTCTCCGCATGACCCCGAGGTGCTCTACGCCACTTCGCAGGTCGTCCATCGCTCGCTGGATCGTGGCGATTCATGGGAGGTTCTGAGCCCGGATCTCACTCGGGCGGACCCCTCAACGTTGGAGTCTACCCCCGGAATCGACGATGACCCGGATACCGGCCCTTACTGGGGACCCATCAAAAGGGACAACACCGGCATCGAGTGGTACGCCACCATCTTCGCCTTTGCGGAATCGCCTATTCAGGAAGGTCTTTTTTGGGCGGGCTCCGATGACGGCATGGTGCATATATCCCGTGATGGAGCAACAACGTGGCAGAATGTTACTCCCAAGGGATTTCCAGACTTCACCCTGGTTAGTATCATCGAACCGTCGAGCCATGAGCCCGGAACGGCTTACCTAGCCGCAAATCGCTACAAGCTCGATGACCTGAAGCCGTACCTTTTCAAGACGACCGACTACGGGTCCAACTGGACCTTGATCGTCAATGGAATAAACGCGGACGACTTTACCCGTGTCATCCGTGAGGATCCAATTCGGCCGGGACTGCTTTATGCAGGAACGGAAACCGGGCTGCACGTATCGTTCAACGACGGTGAATCGTGGCGTAAGTGGAAGGCGAATTTTCCAGTGGTACCGGTGCGCGACATGGTGGTAAAAAACGATGATCTCGTCATTGCCACACACGGTCGCTCTTTCTGGATCTTCGATGATCTTGCTGTGCTCCGCCAAACCAATTCGGGCGTACTCGCGGATGCAGTTCGTCTATTCAAGCCAGAGGACACCGTCCGATTCCGCGAAGGAGTCGCGGGCAGCCCCCTCCGAGGGCAGAGCCCACAGGGTGCCTCAGGTGAGAATCCGCCAGCCGGTGCTGTTATCTGGTATTACCTTAAGGATCCTGGTCAAACGGTGAACTTAACCTTGCGGGACGAAAGTGGTACCGAGGTCGCAACATTCAGCAGCGTAGAAGACCCCGAGCGAGTGGGCACGCCTCGCAACCCGCCGCCGCGCCCAATTGCGGCTAATGCCGGGCTGAATCGATTCGTTTGGGACCTTCGATACCCGGGACCACTTCAAATTCCTGGTGCAATCTACCGACGCTACGACCCAATCGGGCCAATAGCTTCACCTGGGCGATATGAAGTTGAACTGCAGACTGAGGGCTTCAGTTCAACACATTCATTCGAGGTTCTCGTAGACCCAAGGTTGGAGACAACTCAGGAGGAGTTCGATGAACTGAATGGGTTCCTCCTCACCATACGAGACGAAATCACCACCACCCACGAAACTATTCTTGGCATCCGTGGCTTACGGGATCGGATTGAGGTTCAAATGGAAGCCGGTCTTGGTGGCGAGGCCGACAAGCGTATGGCAGAAGGTGTCGTTCGCCAACTGCTCATCATCGAAGAAAAGCTGATCCAGTTCCGAGCTAAAGCGACCCAGGATCTTATCAACTATCCCGTGCGTTTAAATGACAAACTCTCGACGCTATTTACGTTAGTGGAGAAATCGGATTCACCACCGGCTGCTCAGGACTATGAGCTTTTTGACGACCTGAAGAGACGGATTGAAGGGATTGGGGTAGAACTCGACGAACTGGTCGAAGACACCGACTGGGAACGTTTGGGAATGGAAGTGGACTGAGCCGTTTACTTTACATCGACGCCCCGGGAAGTCGGGACGCCAATGAACGGTAGGGCAAATGAATTCAGTTGATCGATTTGTGGAATTCACAAAGATGAATTGTTTTCACTTGCTACAGAGCTCGTCTGACCGTGCCGGAAGAATACTTCTTACGTAGTTATCTTCATTGTCGGTCAGTTCCATTAATTCGGTGAGCGCTCGATGCTTATCCTCGTGTTACTCATAGAATGCGGCGGTTCTCGTCCACGTTGTCGTGTCCCTAAATAGATCTGAGATCCCAACTTTATGGGGCAGCAGTGAGATCAGACCCCAATTAACTCTTTGCGATGGACCTATAGGCGCGCGGCCGTTGCCGTACTCAGCCAGTGGCCCTCAAGCATTCAACGGTTTACCTTCTGCTGGCGGTCGTATTACGAGGCTGGCAGCCTTATTGGCCAAGATAGGGGAGCAGGAACCCAAGATATATGCAAAAGTTAAGATGCGGCACATGCTTGGGAGTTAGTGCTAGAGTTCCCCTTCCATGTAAAGCGCAGCGAAGCAACCTATCTTGCCTTCCTCCAAGAATTTTCACGATCTCAAACTGAAGCCAGACTTACTCGGCAACCTTGACGATCTTGGTTATACCGAGATGACTCTGGTGCAGGCCGAAACTCTGCCATTGTTACTCGATGGTCTAGACGTGCTTGCACGTGCGAAGACAGGCAGTGGAAAAACAGCTGCCTTTGGTCTGGGCGTTCTCAATAGGCTGGATGTGTCATCATTCAAGGTGCAAGCTCTGGTGTTATGTCCCACCCGCGAATTGGCCGATCAGGTTGCCAAAGAGATCCGCCGTCTCGCCCGGTCTATTCCAAACATTAAAGTCTTAAGTGTTTGCGGAGGTACACCGTTACGCGATCAAACGGCGTCACTACAACGCAGTCCTCACATTATTGTCGGTACACCGGGACGCGTACATAAACATTTGCGCAGCGGCAATATTAAGCTCGGTTCTCTCCATGCGTTCGTACTCGATGAAGCAGACCGAATGCTGGATATGGGATTCATGGATGAGCTTGATGCGATCCTGGCATACGTTCCGGCGAAGCGGCAGACGCTATTGTTTAGCGCAACGTATCCCGAAGCAATCGCGGCTATGAGCAAAAGAGTGCAGCATGCGCCGCAGACGGTTGATGTTACCGATGATGAGCAGCCCGCACAGATTACGCAGACATGGTGTTCTGTGACTCGTGAAAATCGAAACGTTGAACTGGTCCGAACATTGCGCGCGTGGGGCGGGGCGCTCAACCTCGTGTTTTGTAACACCAAGGTCGATTGCGCCGAGGTTGCCAAGCACCTCCACTCTGAGAATATAACTGCGATCGCACTACATGGCGATCTAGATCAGGCTCAGAGAAGCCAGGTCCTGGTGCGCTTCTCAAATCGGAGCGCGAGCGTACTTATTGCGACTGATGTCGCATCCCGCGGACTGGACGTGAAAGATATCGATGCCGTCTTCAATTACGAATTGCCGCAGAAAACTGAGATTTACGTGCACCGCATCGGTAGAACTGGGCGCGCCGGGAAGACGGGCGCCGCCATCAGTCTCGTTGCGGAGCGCGAGATGTGGCGACTGCAAGAGATTGAGAAGTCGCTCCCGGATGCGCACATTCAGCAACGCGGCATTCCCGATGCGAAACGCGGGGATGAAACACTCGTGCCATCGATGACCACAATCCAGATCAGCGGCGGGCAAAAAAACAAATTGCGTCCCGGTGATTTGTTGGGCGCTTTGACCGCACAAGGGGGCATCCCCGGAGACGCGGTTGGCAAGATCGACCTGTTTGATAATGTCGGCTATGTCGCCGTACAGAATCAACACGTGTCGAAAGCAGTGCAGCAGCTAAGTGATCAGCCCATAAAGGGCAGGAAATATCGCGCGCGGGCCAGAAGATAGTGTTCGCGCTTATTCTATTGCGATCAGCGCTATGACTGCGAGTTTTTTATTGGCGTATTTCTGAGCGCCGTACTAATGAGGCCCTTTTTTAAGAGGGAAGATGTTGAGTGGTTCTACTCATCATGGGAGATCACCTATGTCACCCCGGTGACGCATAGAACATTCAAATTAGTCTATGGGGATGGTCCTGAAAAGTAGCGTCTTACAATCGAGCATTAGCAACGTCCGCTCCGGGTTGCGGACTCAACCGGTCATTCGACCGACAGATCAGCCCATGGCTAAACAATGAATTTCGACAACAGCTACGCCAGGTTACCCGAAGAATTTCACGCGGCGGTCGAGCCCAGTGCCGTGGCGGCGCCGTCGATGTTGGCATGGAATCATAAGCTGGCTGCCGAACTCGGTTTCGATTCGCTCGCAGAAGACGAGCGAGAATTGATTCAGATTTTCAGCGGCTCTGTCCGCCCATCCGGTGTCCAGCCGATCGCAATGGCCTATGCCGGCCATCAGTTTGGGCACTTTTCGCCGCAGCTCGGTGATGGACGTGCAGCTCTGCTGGGAGAAATCATTACTGATGCAGGCAACCGTTACGATGTTCAACTCAAGGGGTCTGGCCGCACAGCCTACTCGCGCGGCGGTGACGGTAAATCGTGGCTCGGACCGGTGGTTCGTGAATACATCCTTAGCGAAGCGATGCATCACCTCGGAATACCGACGACACGTGCATTGGCAGCCATAGCAACCGGCGAAACGGTCTACCGGGAATGTGCGCTTCTGGGTGCCGTTTTCACTCGTGTGGCCTCGAGTCATATGCGAGTCGGCACATTCGAATACTTCGCGGGTAGCGGTAATGTCGACGCGCTCAAGACGCTTGCCGATTACGCTATCGACCGCCACTGTCCAGCGGCAAAAGATGATCAGATGCCATACGTCAGTTTTTTTCGCTATGTTGCGGAACGTCAGGCTGAACTAATCGCACGTTGGATGTCGGTCGGGTTTATTCATGGCGTTATGAACACCGATAACTCCACGATCTCGGGTGAGACAATCGACTATGGTCCTGCGGCCTACATGGACGAGTTTCGATTCGACAAGGTATTCAGCTCAATCGATAGGAACGGCCGTTATGCGTACGCCAACCAGGCGCCAATAGCACAATGGAATCTCGCACGACTCGCTGACACGCTGATCTTGCTAGGAGCTGCGAAATCAGAGTTCGAAACGGTACTGACCGAATTCCCGGCTCGATACGAGAGACTCTATCTTGCTCTCATGCGCCCCAAGCTCGGTTTACAGGAAGCAAGTGATAGCGACGCCGAGTTAATTGATGCCTGGCTGAACCACTTGCAGGACAAGGAACTTGACTACACGTTAAGTTTTCGGAAGCTGGCGACGCGGATAGATGCCGTTGATGCGTCCCATTTTGGGGAATTCGAGTTGCGGTGGCGGAAACGCATTGGTGAACAGAAAATTGAGTCCACTGAAATATTGGCTCTTATGAATTCGGTTAACCCACTGTTCATTCCACGCAATCACCGTGTGGAGCAAGCGATACAAAAAGCGGTAGCGGGTGACCTTACGATCTTTGAGGATCTCAATACCGTGCTGGCAATGCCCTTCGTCGAGCAAGCCAAGTTTGCACATTATGCCGAAGCGCCAGAACCAAATGAACGTGTGACCCGTACCTTTTGTGGGACGTAATTTCAGTCGAACGAGAGCAGTCGACTATGAATACGGCGTTGCGGTAATACCCTTGTTCGTTCTTTAGGTTTTCTCTTTCGAAATCGCCCGACGAAGTATTTTCTGGTTTCTATTGCTTCGCGGGTCATAGCGATCCCGAATCACTTTCATAGCCATGAGGGCGAGAGGAACGTGCAGCATAAAGATCGTCAACGTAATCAGGGCTTCACCCGTATTCCAGTTCACCGAGCCATCGGGGGAAATCTCGCCGGTTCCAATTTGATAAGGGATCACGTAGTAGGTCAACAACAATAAGGGCATCACAACGCCATAGATAACCAAACCCAATGGCGCCAACAAGGTTATTTTTGTTTTAGCCGGGTCTATATCGATTGGCGGTGGCCGATGTAGGCGCAAGCGATAGAGTGTTTCATCACGACTGACTTTGCCGCATGCCGAAACAACAAAAATAACAACGATGCTTACGCCGGCCCCAATAATTGGCGGATAGTATTCCGGCATGTGATATATGCCAAGATAATCAATGGCAGCCGGAATCACATTCATGAAGAAGCCCCAGAACATGCCCCAGAAGGCTGCGTCTTTTGTGATGCGTTTGCTCCAAATGCTCATCAGGCCGACCGGCCCCCAACTGGACGCGTAAACCGTCCCGATGAACAGCATGAACCAGAATATGTTGGGCGGAAAGAAGTAACAACAGACCAAGATGATTAAGCTTGTCATCAGCATGATCTTACGAGTTCTATTCACGGTGATCGCCAGGGGCTTACTGCCGATATCATTGCCGATGCTGAACCCTACCAGAGAAAGAAATGTAGACGCTGACGACAAGGCGGCAGCCACAATGCCTGCCAACAAAAGGGCGCCTAGAAATTGGGGCACCAAAGATTTAGCAGCCCATATCACGACAGTTTCTGACGGAGTGATATCTGGGTTTGCCAAATTCATTAGCCCGCCAATGCCGTAGATCAGCATTTGCAAAACAATCACGCAGAAACTGGCCATGATGGCCGCGCGCAGTACGACATGTTCGTCACGCGCCATTAAATGACGGCTGGCCTGCCAGGGGCCGACCGCGTAAACAAAGGCCCAGGCAATATCCATAACGACTGCCCAAATCACGTAATCCAGGGGTGTGGCCCAGCTGGTGCCTGCACCGATAATTCCAGTCCATGAGGCAATGCCTTCTTTGCTTTCCAGGCGGGCCAGATCTGTGATCGCTGTGCTGATACCACCAAAACCATCGACGATATACACAACAAATACGACCGTTGCCGTCATGAACAACAGAAACATCAGGGTATCGGTGATAATCACACCCTTGGATCCGGAATACATCGTGAAAAGCGTGTAGCTGGACCAGGCGACGATCAAGCTTGCGATAAATGACATGCCCGTGATATCGGACAGCAAGATCGCGGCACCCTGAGTCACGATCAGCAGATAGCCGCCGAGGCCGAGAATGATGGTGAACCCGGCAAACTGTTGCAATCGGCGGCTTTGAAAACGGCGTCCAAAAAAGTCTGCGACGGTAGGTGCACGGCTACGCCGCAAATAGACGCCAAAAAATAGTGCGCCAAGCATGTAGCCGATTACCGCGATACCAGGGAAAAGCAGGTAGGCACCAAACTGGCCATCGTAGGTAAACGCCGCCTCACCCATAAATATGGATGTGCTCATAACACTGGCAACCAGTGTTCCTAGAATTAACAGCGTAGGCGCTCGGCGTCCCGCGACAAAATAGTCATCCAGTTTTTTTACGTTGCGCCCGGCATAACCGCCAACCACAACAAAGATCAAAATAGTGATGCCGAGCGTTATCGTTAATGTGCTCATGGTTTCTGCCAGGTCGCCGCTCGTTGGGCCGAGATTGTTCCCCAGTTTATAGATTTGAAGACAGTTAGTGGGTGAATACTTGCGGGGCGTTCCGACTAAGCTGAACAAACCACAGTGCTGGCTGCAATAAAGGGGTCGAACTGACTTCTCCCATAATTCGGTTCGACTCAATTACTTATAAGCGGCATAGAAAAAATTGACTTCCACGGTATTTTCTAAATACGATCAACCGACAAGAGGTGTTAGCACCTGTCCTAAACAGACGAGATAGGTTGGAGCGCTGTGCCGATCATTCAATCTCGACCCCTTTACTTCACTCGAAGGGAATCAACACGCATGTATTACGCGACTGTTACAAAAGAAAGGCAGTGCAAACACACACCTTACATTGTCTTTAGACAGGCAGACAGCCGTTGCAAGCCCTCAGTAAGTTTGACATCCGGACCACCGCCGACTCCAACCCTAATGTGTTGCGGTAGGTCATAAACGCTACCCGGCAATAGAAAAGTCCGATAGGGTGATCTGAGCAGCTTCGCGCATAGGTCGTCGCTATCAATCCCGTCAGGCAAACGTGCCAAACCTATTAGGCCTGCCTCAGGTCGGGTCCAAGTCAAGTTGCAGTCCGACTCAATGAATGCATCGAGTTGATCCAGATTTGCGAGACCCTCTGCTCGTGCGACCGCCATTGCCGTCTCGTAACGCAATGGTCGAAGCGCAATCTCAGCGATCGCTTCGCCAAGAATGTTCATGATCTCGCTCGAGTTCTCGCGCAGAATTAAGGCATCGCGAATCACCTGGCAATCTGGTGAAATCATCCAACCGGTTCGCAGACCCTGTAAGCCAAGCGCTTTGGAAACACTTCCGGTCGTAATGCCGCGTTCATAGAGCCCTGCGATAGAAGGTACGCGAGTACCTGTCCATTCCAGGCCTGCGTAAACCTCATCGATAACGACATAAGTTCCGTGGGGTTGTGCCAACGCTACAATTTCTCTTAACTCTTTCTCGCAAAGCGTTCGACCTGTTGGATTGTTCGGGTTCGACAAAAAAATCATCGCGGTGCGACTATTGATAGCTGCCGCAAGATCCTCTAACGGAAAGGCCCAGTCCTCATTGCGCCGTTCAATAATACGTGTCTTTGCACCGATTCCTTTTGCCAATACGGCAGCCTGTGGCCAGCCCGGCGTTTCTGTAATGATTTCGGCCCCAGCATCCACCAGTTGTCGAAGGGCGAGATAATTGGCTTCGGCGGCACCGGCCGTTATCAACACATTGTCTGTGGAAAGACAACCATCAAGATTCGCCTGACGCAAAACGTGCTCACGCAACTCGGGCCAGCCCTGGAACGAACGATTATTCCAATCCAATGGCAGATCTAGATCGAGATCCTTAATGAAATCTTTTAGTTTCGGCGAGCGCGACAACGAGAACCCGACAATCGCTTCCGGAGATTCTCCCGTTGTCTTGAGCAGATAGTCGAACAGAGGGTGGATTTCGATTTTCACTTTCTGCGAAAACCATCGGTGTCAGAAGCCAACTATTTGCTCCCCACCGAACGTCAGGCGATACATGAGCCGCTCATGTTTGTCATCATCAAAAGGCGTCGGTGCGTGTAAGGTGCTGCGATTGTCCCAGATTACAAGATCACCGGGCTGCCAATTGTGCATATGAGTGAATGATGGCTGGGTCATGTGTCGTTGCAGTTCATTTAGCAATGGACGCGCCTCTTCCTCAGCGAGGCCAAGAATCGACATGATGTGACAAACCGGCAAATAAAGTCCTTTTTTTTTAGAAACTGGATGTTGTGCTACCAGTGGTCGGACAATCGGCGGAATTTGTTGCTTTAACTCTTCGCTTAGAGGAGGGCGATGCGGGCTTTTCATGCGTAGCAATTCATTCAAATAATCATAGGAATGTATCGCCTCCATTTCATCAATGTCGTGCCTGGTATTTTCCGCAAGCGCTTCATAGCTGGCGTGCATACCAGCAAAACCCGTGGCGGCGCCCTCAGGCGGCGTATGAACACAGAAAAGACAGGAGCCTGCGGGTTGCGGATGCTGAAATGAATCGTCGGTGTGCCACATCAATGGCGGTGGATCTGCCTTTATAAATAAAGCGGTGTATTCGCCGTTTTGCTTCGTGTTACCAATTCTTAATAATTCGGGATAGTCCGGTTCCAGAAATGCCGGATTATATTTTTCGTTTAATTCGACTTGACCGAATATACCGACGAAATCCACCAATTGCCGACGAGAAATTTGTTGTTGATTTCGAATCAGCAACAAGCCGCCAGCTTCGTGAAAATCTTCCAGCACGGCATTCAGATCCTCCTTTCCAAGTTTGGAAAGTTTCGAACAGCGAAGTTCCAAACCGAAGCCCGAGGGGGTCAGGGGACGGCTACTGATGGCCAATTTTAATTCACCGTGTGTTCTGGTTGCTGGAAAGCCAAACAGAGTATCTTGACCTGAAGAGGAAAACCATATTTGGACGTACTATTCAGTCTGCTATACCAATGACGACGTAGACAAATAGATCTGACATGTTTTCCGAAGTCGATGCGTACGAGGCAACACATTTTCTGATAACTAGCCCTGATCCAATCGAGGTCATTGCTTTTCGAATGGAACAGATGGAAATGGACAGGAAGGATCAGGAGCCGTTCATCGGCTCTCGCGCGCGCGTATCTGAGGTGCTCAACCGACGTCGCGGTTTATCCCTGAATATGATCAGGGCGCTACACAAAGAGTTAAATATCCCTTTGGATGTGTTTGTGGGTTCGGGCGCTTCGTAATATAAATATGCGTATAATGTATATTATGTAAAATTAAGTTCAGAGTGTGCGACTTTCCGCCAAACCAAGAGACCGAGAAAAGTTGCAAGATGTAAATAGGCAACCATGGGATTGAAGGCCGTCAGAATCCAGTGCAGCAGCGCTAGTGCGGCACAAAAAAACACTGTCCGATGAAGTGCTTTCCACTTCCCTTCCAGTACTCGAACTGAAAGATCATTGCTTGTCGCGGCAAGAATAAACATCACGGTAAATGCCAGCCAACCAGTCAAAATTTCGAAGGTTAAACCGGCGCGCACTATACTCTCTATGCCTTCCTGATTTTGCAGATATGCAATCGTGTGCGCTGCTGCATAGAAAAAGGCTGCGACACCAATAACTCGACGACACCGCAGTAGCCATTTTACCCAGCCGGCTCTGGGGAACAGCAGCCGTAATGGTGTAACGGCCATTGCGGCAATCAGTAATCGAACTGATTGCTTCCCAGTCCAATGCAAATATTCACCATAAAAGGATTCGCCACTAACGTAACGATAGGTTTGCACTGCAAGTGCAAAATACAGCAGCATGCAAAACAAGCCCCTGCTGCCAGCTAAAGCACGCACTACTGAGGAACTCCGATTTCTATAGTTTTCTAATCTAACGTCACGTAGCTTTCCAACCTTGAAAGCTCTTCATCATCAACGTATTTTCCAATTTCACGTCGAAACTGATCATAGCTTACGTATGGTCGATATTCTTCAAATTCATGCACCATCCTCGAAGTCATGCCTGGTATGGTCATTAATTCAGTTTTCGATGCTGCATTCAGATTCAATGGAATAAAGACATACTGCTCTAATCGAGCCACCTCTTCTTCATTAACATACTTACCAATTTCACGCCGAAACTGATCCAGTGACGTATATGGGCGATACTCTTCAAACTCATGAGCCATTCGCTCACTCATATTGGGAATCAGCATAATAACCGAGCGCGACGCCTGATTCAGATCAATCTGACGAAACATATGGCCATAAAAATCTCTACGCTCTTCAACAGTCAAAAACTTCGACAACACGGCATCGAGCTGTTGAGCATCCAAATAAGGGCGCCCTCTATCTATCGCCTCAGCCAACTTAGCCCCAATCGATAATGTTGATTGCAAGCCCTTAATATCGGCCAGGTTTGCGTCTAATATCCTTTCGTTTAGGCCTACCTGCGCGATGGTGTTAGCCGAAAAAAATAGTGCGGTCACAATTAGGGCAACTTGAATTCTATGCATTCAGTACTCCTCGTTTAGTAAGTTGGTAATTAGTTAATACGAACAACTTTATGTTGCGCGCGCAGATACGTATCTTTTGAATATTATTTGCTTTCACAGCAACAATTATAAAAAATTTATATAAAGTTTAAAAAAACAACGCGAGGCGAATCTTCAGATGTGCCCCGCGAGTGTTGTCAGAACACCGTGTCAAACGAGTCAGAGAGCTACCAGTTTTGCACGTTCTCGCTATCGAAAGCGTACGCACTTTCTAGCAGATCGCGGGCTGCAAGTAGGTCTGTTGCGTAACTAACTGATCCACCCGTAAATACGACCCCTCCTTGCGTTCCATCTGCTATAACAGGATAGTCACCCATCTTGTTAAGTACCGTAACTAGGTTACCTTTCGCTGTCGCGTCAACCCGAAATGGTGAGAATGGACTGAATTGCAACCCCATTGCAAAACCTTTCATTTCAGCCCAGTGTTTGGCTAAGTCTTTGAAATTCGACAGATCCGCATATTCTCCAGTCGCTGTATTAAAATCACCCATGTCAGCGACAACGTCGTTTATATAGTGGATGACCGTGGCAGCTAAACATTTTTCAAATGTTAACGCCGCAGTCTCAATAGCTAAATCAAGGGCAACTTGTGCCTCGCCCTCTAACGAGCCACTTGCCGCAGCATTTTTCAAGATTTCACGCCCAACCAAATAGGCATCAAAGGCTACGTTAGTAAAATCTGTCGGATTCGTATTACTCGCAGTTCCAACATCCCGTTTCGCACAATTGACGGATGCTCCGAAATTAAACTCGCTGCGCACATCTATCAATCCATCATTATTCGTGTCATTAAATCCACTAGAAAATTCTGGGCGCCCTTCTTTAGCACGAATCTCAAGGTCCGTATAGTCGCCATAATTTCGTGCCGCACCGAAATAACCAAACGACTCATCCCAATCGTGTTCGGCAGCGGTATATGCCTTCGTGCCTTCTAGAGCCAAAGAGTTAGCGAAGTCCGTTTGAAAGTAGTCGTTTGTAGCTTGGGAAAAATTCACCGCACCTAATAAAAATTTCTGGATCATCTGGCGATAGTCAATACCCTTGGCATCAACCGCAACTGTATCAAGAGCTACCACTGCACCTCCACTTACAGAGATATTGGGTGTAACACCATCGGTTGCTTCTGCAATAAGTTTGGCGAAAAGGTAATCAACAAACTCAACTGGAATTGGATTTGAATCGCCACCTGTCCAGCCAATGAATTCATTATCTATTAGACGAGACGTTTCACCACCACCGAGACCATTACCTCCAGCAATTTTTCCGACCAGATCTTTACCGCTGGAAATAGAACCATAAGTTAAATTACCGGAACCGTCGTTTGGTAAAAGCGACTGGCCTGATAACGCGAATGAGGAAGTAGCACTATCAGATGTCGCTGAATCAAAGCGGAACAAATAATTTAAAGTAGCGACAGTCGCAGTCGGATCTTCCGTCAGCCCATTCATGGCATTCACCAAATCGCTGAGCAGAATCTGTCGTTTTGTTTGCCCGGTATAACTTACCGTATCCGCACCTACCGTATCAGTAAATGTGTAAGAGGTTGGTAGTGGATCACAGGCATCCCCTGCCCCGTCAGCGTCACCATCAGCTTGGGTACTGTTTGCCGTAGTAGGACAATTGTCGCTTGAATCGGCGTACCCATCAGCGTCACCGTCAGCAATTAAAGGATTACCTCCTCCACCTGAATTTGAATCGGGAGTGCTATCTCCGTAACTACTGCCGCCGCCGCCACAGGCCGACATTGCAGCTAAGGCGGATATGAGTATGGCGAACTTTAAACTTGAAAGATTTTGGTTAATAAGCGTGGTCAATTGTGGCTCCTAAATTTCATTTTGTGTGTAAATTCGCGGGCACCTTAATCTAAATGAGAATCATTTGCAATAAGCTTTCAACTTGGCCTGATTACTCTGATTTAAACCTTAAGATATGCTCCCTTTTACCCCGCGGTTACTTGGCCGTCGGTGAGCAGAGGTCTGGATATGGTCAGGGAGGATGAGCAGGCTTACGGCACTCCTTCCAAGGTAAGGAAATCACATAATTAAGTTATTCTGCGGCCCTTCTCGACCGTCAATAAGGGTTATCACGACCCCTCCCCCCTCGTTTTTTTCAGCTTGTGCTGCGCTCTCAATGCGATGCACATAAATCTCCGCTTACTGCGATACCTCCCCAGCCTGATCTCTAAGCATCCCCGTACAATCTTAAGCTCACGGCTAGTGCCAGAGATTATATTGGCCCCAGGAGCACGTACGTCCTGTCATTGAATACGCATGTGACCCTGCGGCGCATCGCCCATGGTGAGTACTTGCATGGGCCTAACAATTCCAGTGCTGGGGTATCCATGGAATTATAATTTTTAAGGCTTGTTAATCGTTGCTGAATGTGAATAATAGATGCAAATGAGAATCATTCCTATGAAGCGCACCAGCCGACTGGCTCTCTTGTTGCAAGTGATACTTTTAAAATAGAAGGTTCATTTTTTCCGGAAACGGCTGAAACTTTTGGTTTTCTAACCCATTCGAAGATCAGCTACAGAATTCCCCCCAAATGCGCGTAATAAAAACAACTTAAGTTGTTCTTTTTTAGGTAAATAGCAATATGAGCACGAAGGTAACATTTAGCTTTTTGGCGGCCTTGACACTAGTCGCCTGCGCGGATAACAGCGTAGACAATAAATCGGCTGCCGCCAGTGAGGCATTCGACTTTACGGCGATGATGGCAAACTATGTTGATGAGTTAATAATTCCCTCATACCAAGCCTTTTCTGCTGAAATCCAATCGCTCAATAGTTCCTCCGGTCCACTTGCAGCGTATTGCTCTAGCATTGGAGAAGAGAGAGAAGCATCCGAGCGGGCGACTGTTCAGATAGCCTGGCGTTCTGCGATGTCTGCCTGGCAAAAATCGGAAGCCTTTCTCGTCGGGCCCGTACTTGAAAATGGTGGGGCATTGCGCAATAACATTTATTCGTTTTTTTCCGGCGCACCCCTTAGTACTTGCGCAATTGACCAGGCAGTTATACTCGCGCAAGACTCTGGATTCGATATTTTGACTCGATCTGTTAACCAGAGAGGCATGGATGGACTCGAATATTTAATTTTTAATGATGACCCAAAACATAGCTGTCCAGCTCAAATCGACGAAACAAAACACTGGAACGCAATGTCGGAAGTAGAGCGTTTTAAACACCGCTGTGACTATTCGCGGGCCCTTGCGGCCGATACTCAAAATGCGATCGACGCCCTGATTAATGCTTGGGCGCCAGTTGGAGATAACAATCGCTCGGCTTTCATCGACCCAAAAAATTTAGATGAAAGCTTTGCCGCTCTATCGGATTCGTTATTTTATATCGAGCTAGAAGTTAAAGATTCTAAACTAGGCGTACCAACTGGCATCAATAATGATTGCAGTCAGTTGACCTGCATTGCCGCCGCTGAATCGCTGTTCAGTGATACCGGATTAGATAATATTCGCGCTAATCTGATGGGATTTCGCGATGCATTTACGGGCTATAACGGACTCGGTTTTGACGACATAGTTGTAGCAGAAGGTTTTGCATCCGTAGCGAAAGCATTTATGGACAACACTGACACAGCAATTGCGCTGATAGATTCTATGGATAGGACTCTGCTGGAGCAACTCGAGCAAATACAAGAAAGTGGAAGCGCAGCGGACTGCATCAACAGCCAAGCAAATCCTGACTCGATTCAGTCTGTGCCGATATGCAGTCTTCATGGTTATTTGAAACGCATTACTGATAGTTTGCGGACTGAATTTATTACGATTGTTGACGTCGACCTACCTAGCCGAGCTGGTGGTGATAATGATTAATAGGGATTGCACAAAGATATTCTTAATCGCTTTGACTCTGCCCTTTTCTGTTGGTGCTTGGTCGCAAAGTGTGCGTGACGATAATGCGCTGGATGAAATTTTTGTTATTGGCAGCAGCGATGCGTTACGTGACCTCGCCGGGTCGGCGACCTTTATTGATGGAGAAAAAATTCAAGAGTTTGATGATACCGATATCACGGATTTGCTGACCCGCTCACCCGGCATCTACATTCGTCATGAAGATGGATATGGTTTGCGTCCCAACATTGGTATTCGCGGTGCCGCGGCTGAGCGCAGCCAAAAGATTACAATAATGGAAGATGGGGTTCTGATTGCACCTGCGCCATATTCCGCACCTGCCGCCTACTATCTGCCAAATGTTAATCGAATGAGTGCTGTCGAGGTCCTGAAAGGACCGGCAGCAATTGAATATGGACCTCATACAGTCGGCGGCGCGTTAAATCTCGTATCCCAACCAATAAACCTTGATCGCAGAGGCAAACTAGAGGCAACTTTCGGCACCGAGAACTATCAAAAGTATCGAGCTGAATTCGGCAATCAAGCTGGTCAATTTGCTTACTCAGTGGATCTGTTGCACTACAGCGCTGACGGCTTCAAGGACCTGGATGGCGGCGGTGATACAGGTTTTGCTCGCAACGATGTCAACTTAAAGCTGGAATGGAATTCAGCCGCATCGTCGCTATTGCAGCAAAAATTGCAACTAAAGCTAGGCTTTGCAGACGAAAAATCTGACGAAACTTACTTAGGATTAACTGACGCCGATTTTATGCTCACGCCTGATAGGCGCTACATGAGCAGTGGGCTTGATGAGTTCACCTCCGAGCACTCTCAGGCGCACTTGATTCATTCAATTCAACTCAAGCCAAGCTTACGATTATTTACCAAGGCATATGTCAATCGTTTTGATCGAGGATGGAAAAAATTCGATGGCATAATTGGTGGACCGTCTGCTAATTCAGTGCTAGCGCGACCGGATATTTTTATAACTGAAATTGCATTACTTCGTGGCGAGATTAATTCTTCTGGTGCGGGTGGTCAGTTAATTGACGTCACAAATAACGATCGAAAATATGGCTCACAAGGGATTGAGGTAGCTGTCAATTTTGAAGATACATATGGATCATGGCAGCACAATTTTCAAGCAGGAATACGTTTCCACAGTGACTATGTAGAACGAGATCATCATCAACTTGGCTATACAGTTGTTAATCAAGAATTGGTCTTTGATGGGTTTAACAATCGTCCAAAAAAAGCGCTTAACGAAGCCACAACAGATGCACTGGCGTTTTTCCTGAATGACAAAATTGATATTGGCCAATGGTCAATGAATGCCGGCGTTCGAGTTGAAAATATCCAAGGTGATTTTTATGATTTCAATAGTGCTAATTGCCTTGCTATCGGTTGCATTGATTCAACTACAACTAATAAGCAAACAGTTGTAATACCCGGTCTTGGTGTGCATTGGCAGTGGCGTGATGAACTAGGATTCTTTGCGGGTATCAACACTGGATTCTCGCCAGCTGCACCAACAGCGGGCAGCGAAGCCACATCCGAAGAAAGCACAAACTTTGAATATGGCCTCCGTTATGACGCAGAGAATTTGCATGCAGAAATTGTCGGATTCTTCAGTGACTACAGTAATTTGATTGGCCGATGTCGTGTATCTGATCCAAATTGCAGGGCAGGTGAAGAATTTAGTGCAGGAGATGTTGATATCGCCGGGGCAGAAGTGAGTGGCTCGTATACCTTCAAGCTCGATAATGGATGGACAATTCCGCTCGAACTCGCATACACCTATACTGAAAGCGCATTCCAAGGCAGTTTCTTATCCAAGTTTACACAATGGGGAAATGTGACCAAAGGAGACGAATTACCATACCTGCCAGAACATAGTGCGCGACTGCAAATGAGCATTACAAATGAGAAATTTACCTTTATTACTGCGCTTCGTTATGTCAGTGAAATGCGTGAAATTGCAGGTCAAGGCACTCTAGAGCCTGGAATTTTTACACCGGAGTATGCAATTGTTGATATGTCAGCTAATTGGTTGATTAACGATGCCTGGAAGCTTTTAGTGGTAGCGGAAAACGTAACGAATAAGCGTACGATAGTCTCAAGGCGGCCGATCGGCGCTCGACCCACTGCACCATCATTGTTCCGCGTAGGGCTTCAATATCAATTTTGAGTCGCTACCAGATCACCTCAATGCATTTGCCAGTAATTTTCTGACAACGGCATCATTTTTGGGTGACCCCAGTCGAAGACTTTTCTGGGCAAGTTTATTCTCCAGTGGGCTAATTGCCATCCTGACGATAAAGCTTCAGGGCCGGCCCCTGAGCCTAAAATTCTTACGTCGTGTATTTTTATCCAGAAAATATTGGATTAATGAGTCGACGCGAACGGATGCGAAGTACCTTATTCTCAATTGTGGGGTTAAGTCGTTGCTAGCGATGCTATTCGTGAGCGCGCAGCTAGTTGTGACGATGTCAGTTGCATTCACTTTGCAGCAAAATTTCGGTTCGGTGAATCTTATCCAGCTGCCGTGGCTCCTAATTGCTGCCGTGTTCACTGCTGTTTTTTTTGTTGCAGAAGACTTATCGAGATTCCTTTTACATCGAGCTATGCATCGCATTCCTTTCCTGTGGCGATACCATAAGACACATCATAGTGCTCAGATACTAACGCCGCTCACATTGCATCGAGTTCATCCAATAGAAATTTGCTTGTACTACATGCGCGGAGTATTGGTATTTGGCATAGTAAGCGGCGTTTTTATATATGTATTTGGGAGTAAGTTAAGCGCTCTGGATATTCTCGGTGTAGATGCACTTGGATTTTTATTTAACATGGTTGCCGCGAATCTCAGGCATTCACACATTTGGCTTAGTTTTGGACGTTTTGAGAGGGTTTTTATTAGCCCCGCGCAACATCAAATTCACCACTCGACTGCCTCTGAGCATCAAGATACGAATTTCGGGACATGCCTCGCAGTATGGGACCGTTTATTTGGCTCGTGGATTGCAGCAGGAATAACGCCAAGGCGGCTGCGATTTGGTGTCGCAGTTCATTGAACATCGACCTTGTCCCGCATTGTGGATTAGCTTTATCCCTTTCGATTACACTAGACCACCAATTGATTGGGAGGTACTCATGAGAACAAACTGGTTTGCAGTAGGTGCATTCGCCGCCGCTATCGGTGTAACGCTTGGCGCCTTCGGTGCACACGCGCTTAAATTACGCGTCACTGAAGATCTTCTTGCCGTATTTGAAACCGGCGTCCGTTATCAGATGTATCACGCACTGGCGTTACTCGCGGTTGCCTGGGCGGCAACACGTTGGCCAGGCCCTTGGATAAACGCCAGTGGCTGGCTGTTTACGCTCGGCATCCTGATATTTTGCGGCAGCCTTTATCTTATGACCTTTACAGGCGTGCGATGGCTTGGCGCAATTACGCCGATCGGCGGGCTTTGTTTTATCCTCGGCTGGATAGCGATGGCTGTCGCAGCTTTGCGTGCTGCGTAGCCACGAACGCAATCTGTTCCAGAACCCTATGTGCACGTTTAGTATTTCTGACTCCAATTCCTGACACGGACCTTTAACTGTTATGTCCCGTCTTCCTGCAGCGATGACTACCTCGCAAGGCAAATCCATTGTTAGGTTTTCAGGATAATCTCCGGTCAAGTTCTTTATAAGGTAATAATAAGCCATTCATTGGATTTGGCTAATTCTTTCGGACGACCAGAAATTGCCGAATGCAGTTGAGCAGTTCCCATTTGACCCATTGCGTATGCTCGGGATCGTATGACCAAACAATTTGATATGGGCTTCTTCCTCAAGCGATGCCAAACTTGCAAACAATAAATGGAGATCGGTATATTCATTTTGATCGCTTCACCAAAACGCGAGACGATTAGCAAGTTTCGCGACTACAGGAACCTCCGGGCAGACAAATCATGAATCTAGGCATTACGGAAAGACTTCGTCCTATTCACGAGCGAGTCAAATCGTTCATAGATGAGCGCGTTATTCCGGTTGACGAAGAGTATCTTGCGGAGGTCAGCGTTGGCGACCGCTGGGATCAAAGTCCGAGACAAAAAGAAATTCTCGATGACCTAAAAAATGCCGCCAAAAAGGAACGGCTGTGGAATTTCTGGCTGACCGACAGCCCGCTGGGGTTCGGCCTCACCACCGTCGAATATGCCTACCTCGCAGAAGAAACCGGACGTGCCTCTATTGCGGCCGAAGCTTTCAACTGCAGCGCGCCAGACACTGGCAACATGGAAGTATTGGATCGGTTCGGCACTGCCGCTCAAAAAGAGGAATGGTTACAGCCATTGTTAGATGGCGAGATTCGCTCCGCCTATGCAATGACCGAGCCGGATGTTGCCTCCTCGGACGCAACCAACATCTCCACGAGTGCCCGTCTAGTGAATGGCGAGTGGCACATTAATGGCGAGAAAACCTACATATCGGGCGCTGGAGATAAACGCTGTAAAATTATGATATGTATGGTTAAAACGGACGGTGAAAGTACCCGGCATCAGCAGCACTCACAGATTCTAATTCCGATGAATGCGCCCGGTGTAGAAATTGTCCGACCCATGCAAGTATTTGCGATGGACGATGCACCGCATGGTCACATGCACATTCGCCTGAATGACGTTAGGGTCCCCGAGAGCAATATCATTCTAGGCCCCGGCCAGGGATTCAAAATTGCCCAGGGACGCTTAGGACCAGGACGAATTCATCACTGCATGCGCGCGATCGGAATGGGCGAACGGGCGCTCGCACATATGTGTAAACGCTCAATGTCACGGACCGCTTTTGGTAAGCCATTGGCGAAACTCGGTGGCAATTACGACAAAATCGCGGAGGCTCGCATCAATATCGATATGGCTCGCTTGCTGACATTGCAGACGGCTCACATCATGGATACCGAGGGCGTTAAAGTCGCTCGTACCTGGATTTCGAAAATCAAAGCGAAGGTGCCCAACTTGGTCATTGGAGTAATAGATGATGCGATCCAGATGCATGGCGCAGCCGGAATATCACAGGACTTCCCGTTGGCAGCGATGTACATGCATGCGAGAACGCTGCGACTGGCTGATGGACCCGACGAAGTTCACCGCATGGTGGTTGCAAGAGACGAACTCGGCAACTACGCCGGGTAATGAAAGGGCATAGACGTGAATAGGCGCATCAAAGCCGCTGACCTGCCCAGTCTGGTCGGCACCGTATTGGAGCCCTCCCCTTGGGTGGATATTACCCAAGAGCGGGTGAATCTGTTCGCGGACGCAACCAACGATCATCAGTTCATCCATGTCGACCCTAAAAAGGCAGCCCAAACACCCTTTGGCGGCCCGATCGCACATGGTTTCCTGTCGTTGTCGTTGTTGTCTTACCTGAATGCCCAGACTGCGATATTGCCGGACAACACCGTCATGGGAATCAACTATGGCTCGGACAAAGTTCGTTATCTAATGCCGGTCCGAGTCGGCAAACGAATACGTTCACATCAGAAGATCATGGAAGTGTCAGAGAAAAGGCCTGGGCAATGGCTCATTAAGAATTCCATCAGCGTGGAAATTGAAGGTGAAACCACACCTGCGCTGATTGCCGAAATTTTATCGATGGTTATTGTTGACGATGAACAACCGAACCACACAGGAAGCCAGAAATGACAATTAGATTGGACGGCCAGGTGGCCATCGTGACGGGAGCCGGACAAGGTCTGGGCAGGTGTCACGCGCTGGCGCTAGCCGATCGCGGCGCGAAAGTCGTTGTAAATGACCTTGGCGGCGAAAACGTTGAATCTGCGCAAGCGAATGCCGTCGTCGCGGAGATTCGGGCTGCAGGTGGCGATGCCATGGCGCATGGTGCAAATGTCGCAAACGAAGCTCAAGTTATCGACATGATCACTAAAACCATGGCTGCGTGGGGCCGGGTCGACATCCTCATCAACAACGCCGGGATATTACGCGATAAGACATTTTTGAAGATGTCGATGGAAGAATTTCGCCTCGTGATCGAGGTGCACTTAATCGGCACGGCCAATTGTACAAAAGCGGTTTGGGAGATCATGCGAGAGCAACAACACGGTCGCATTGTTTGCACCACCTCAAGTTCTGGCCTATATGGCAATTTCGGGCAGGCAAATTATGGTGCCGCTAAGATGGCAATGGTCGGATTGATGAATACGCTTCATCTTGAGGGCGCAAAGTACAACATTCACGTCAATTGCCTTGCGCCGACTGCGGGAACCGCGATGACGGATGGCCTGTTTCCACCTGCCGTATTCGATTTGCTTTCACCTGAGTCGGTGAGCCCGGCGGTCGTATTTCTTGCTGGTCCCGACGCACCAAGCCGTAAGGTACTCGGTGCAGGCGGAGGCAGTTTTGCTGTATTTAAAGGTTTCGAGACACAAGGAACGAATCTGCTCCCAGATAACGCCACGCCAGAGGGCATTGCGGACGCCTGGGAACAGATCAACGACGAAAGCGGCATGCAAGAGTTTACAGGCGGCTTCGAACAAACAACCAAATTTGCGACTAAGGCGGCCGAGAGTCTCGGCGTCGACCTATCTGAAAAATAAGTAGAGGAATACACATGCGACAAGCAGTCATAGTATCAACCGCCCGCTCGCCAATCGGTAAAGCGTTTCGCGGCGCGTTCAATAATACTGAGGCGCCGACTTTGGGTGGCCACGCAGTAAGGCAAGCAGTAGAACGGGCGGGTGTTGATTCTGCTGAAATTGACGACGTGATAATGGGTTGCGCGGTGCCGCAAGGCACGCAAGGACGAAATATTGCTCGACAAATCGCTTTGTCGGCCGGCCTACCCGTAACGACCGCTGGCATGACGGTCGACCGGCAGTGTTCATCAGGAATGATGGCCATTGCATTCGCCGCTAAATCAATCATCTCCGATAACGTCGATATCATGGTCGGCGGCGGAATTGAGTCAGTTAGCCTCCTCCAGAATGAACACTACAATTCCTATCGTGATGCTGACCCACGTCTGGTCAAAATGCATGAACACATTTACATGGCGATGATCGACACCGCAGAAGTTGTGGCAAGTCGGTATGGAATTAGTCGCGAAGCGCAAGATGAATATGCGTTGCAAAGCCAGCAACGAACGGCAGCCGGTCAAGCCAGCGGTTTCTTTGCTGACGAAATTGTTCCGCTTCCCACGAATAAAGGCGTGATGAACAAAGAAACAAAAGAAATTTCTTTCGAAGATATTATGCTCGAAAAGGACGAGGGAAACCGACCTTCCACTACGCTTGACGGACTTGCCGGTCTGAAACCCGTGCGTGAAAATGGCGTCATAACGGCGGGTAATGCCAGTCAGTTATCTGACGGTGCCTCTGCTTGCGTTGTCATGGAAGCGAGCGTTGCCGAAAAACGGGGTCTTACTCCGATGGGAATCTACCGTGGTACCTCCGTCGCCGGCTGCGAGCCTGATGAGATGGGAATTGGACCCATATTTGCGGTGCCTAAATTACTCGAGCGTAATGGCTTGAAGATGGACGACATTGACTTGTGGGAATTGAATGAAGCCTTTGCCGTTCAGGTTCTGTATTGCCGCGACAAACTGGGCATTCCGAACGACATCCTCAACGTCAATGGCGGATCAATTTCGATCGGGCATCCCTTTGGTATGTCTGGTTCGCGTATGGTTGGACACGCACTAATTGAAGGACGACGTCGCGGTGCTAAGTACGTTGTCTGCACGATGTGCATCGGCGGTGGACAAGGAGCCGCCTCGTTATTCGAGGTAGCCTAATGCGAGCCCTGGTCTGTAACGAGTATGGTCCACCAGAATCACTAGTCATCGAAGTACAGCCAGATCCCGTTCCGGGCAAGGGTGAGATTTTAGTTGATGTCGCGGCGGCCGGCATCAACTTTCCTGACGTCCTTTCAATTGCCGGTAAATATCAGGTTAAAACACCAACACCATTTGTTGCTGGGAACGAGGCCGCTGGAGTTGTGTCTGCCCTTGGCGAGGGTGTGAGCCACTATTCAGTCGGTGACCGAGTCATCATTACCACGCGCGGCGGCACCTTCGCCGAAAAATGTGTGGCCGAAGCGATGACTTCAATGCCGTTGCCAGATGGCTTGAGTTTTGAGCAAGGCGCGGGCTTTGCGGTTACTTATGGCACGAGTTATCACGCCTTAAAACAAAGTGCGAACCTGCAGGCGGGTGAGACCGTTCTGGTCCTGGGTGCCGCCGGCGGCGTGGGCATCACTGCAGTAGAAATTGCAAAAACTATGGGGGCCAAAGTTATCGCCGCGACAAGTACTGAGGAAAAACTTGAGTTTGCCCGTTCCGCTGGTGCCGACGAGACAATCAACTATTCCGAAGTGCCGTTGAAAGAAACCGTCAAAGAACTAACGGATGGCAAAGGTGCCGACGTTGTCTACGACCCGGTCGGGGGAGAGCTTGCTAATCAGGCGTTTCGTGCGACGGGTTGGCACGGACGTTACCTGGTTATCGGATTTGCCAGCGGTGATATTCCGAAGTTTGCAGCAAATATCGCACTGCTTAAAGAAGCGAGCATTATCGGCGTTTGGTGGGGGACCTGGGCTGCTAAAAATCCGAAACTTCAAATGCAGAATGTGATGGAGATGGCTGAGTTAATCAAAGACGGTAAATTGACGCCGCGAGTGACTGAATCCTTCCCGCTAGACGACTTCGTTGATGCCTTTGCAGCAATTACGGAAAGACGCGCTCGGGGAAAAGTAATTCTACGTATGTAGCGATATTGACATGAAGCAAGAGATTGGCTTTCCAGAGCGGTAAGATTCTGGTTACAGCCCTGTTCAAATTCGTATTGAAAATCGGCGTTCCACATTCTCCACAGAAATTCTATTCGGCATTTTCCGACACCTTACGTATTTTTTAGGTCGCCACTTCTGAGAACGCAGCACCGTTCATTTCACACTCAATAGCTAGGCGTCAACCGCGGCCACGGATCCGGCGGATGTTTCGTCACGCAGTTCACGGCGTAGAATTTTACCTACATTGGATTTAGGCATTTCATCTCTAAATTCCACATGTTTGTGACTTTGTAGGCCGTTAATTCCGCTCGGCAATATTCCCGCAATTCTTCACCATCCAACTCAGCATTGCTTCTCGCCACGAACAATTTCACGGCCTCACCCGTTGTGTCGTCCGGCACACCGACGACTGCACATTCAACGACGTCCGGATGCAAACTCACAACGTTTTCAATTTCATTCGGATAAACGTTGAAGCCAGACACCAGTACCATGTCTTTAAGACGATCTACGATACGCACGTAGCCATCAATTACTGCCGCGGTTGCCTCTGGTCCCTACCAATAACCTTGCATCACCTGCGGTCCGCGAATAAGCAATTCGCCCTCCTCGTTGGCCGCCAACTCCCTGTTGTCTTCATCAACAACCTTGAATTCGACGCCTACCATTGGCCGACCAATAGTTCCCAGCTGTCGGCTACTCAGTGAATTAACGGATGCCATTGCAGCTGTTTCCGACAATCCGTAGCCCTCGTGAAAATTGCAGCCTGTAAGTCGTTTCCACTCTTCAGAAATTCTTGAAAACGTCACGTCCATTCAAAAAAATGCCACATCTCATGAATGCCCGTCGGAGCTGTTCTCGATAGATCTTCGGGGCCTAAAACACCGGCAGCGCTAACAAAAGAATCGCACACAGGATCCATCCATGTGCCCTCTAACGTAAGCTGTAAATTTTCATTCGGGTAGTACGTGCCGTCAAACTCGAATCCAGTGGTAGATTGCTCACCCGCATTTGCGAGGTTGAAGCCCAAACCTGTAAAGATGTTTGACTGGAAACCTTTGATTGTTTGATCGAATATGGCGAGGTTTAACGCACCCATCTCAAACCGCACTTTTAAGCCGATTTCGTAAACAGTCGATTCCTCCGGACCCGCAAGACGCGTGCCGGTACCTAAGTTGTTTGCACTGAGACCGGCCGGTTTCCCAGTCGTCGCGCGCATCGCCTCGTAATATGCGGCTGAAAGTATTATTGAGTGGATATTCGCGCGCTTAATGCACGTCTTTTTCTTGCTGAGTTTCGTTGCCTGGAAAGGGTCGAATTTCGCTATCCATTGGAAAACTAAAATCTCGTGAGATTTTGGCCTGCTGCGCTGACGGCGAAAACGGATCACTGAAAGCCGGGTCCGACATTACCGACTCGTCACTTAGCGCACGCAAAAAGGCAATCAAGTCTTCTTTTTGAGTATTACTCAGCTCAAATTCTCTGATAAATACAGATTTGTAAGGGTTACGACTACCGTCACCTGCCAACGGTCCGGCCGAAATTTCGCGGCCGCCTGCAGCGTAGTGATCAATCACGGCATTCAAGGTCGCGATGCTTCCGTCATGCATATACGGTGCAGTTTCCGCGATATTGCGTAATCCCGGCGCTCGAAAACGACCCATGTCTCGCCGCTCGCCGGTTAGCTCAATTAAGCCGCGATTGTCCTCTGGATAAGCGCCATCGATATCCAGACTATACAAACCAGTATTGTGAAATCCAGCCGAATCGATTGTGGTATTCGCGTGTGTACTACTGTCGGTAAAATTAAATCCACCATGGCAATGAAAGCACTCCAGGGATTCTGAAAAGAACAATGACATGCCACGTTGGGCACTTGCCGACATTGCGCTTTCATCGCCACTCAGGAATCGATCGTACGGCGAATCGAACGCAATAATACTGCGTACAAAACTGGCGATAGCACGCACAACGTTCAAAGCAGAGAATGGGTCCTCGTCATCCGGAAACGCCAGCGGCAGGAGTTTTGCGTACTCGGAATCACTTCGAAGCAGATCGACCACCTCGCCCTCTTTACCCCCCAGTCCCATCTCGATAGGGTTGACACCGAACATCGGCACTAAAGCCTGAACCTCAAGCCGATCTAACAAATGATTCGCCCAGGTAAGTCGACTGTTGTAGGCAACATTGACCAGCGACATTGTATTTTTTGAATGAACTTCGCCCGTTGCGCCAACGGCCCGGGGCCTGCCATCTGTGAACGCCAGCGCCTGTCGATGGCAGGTGGCGCACGCGGTAGACTCGTTTATTGATAGGCGGACGTCGTAAAATAATTGCCTACCGAGCTCGATCTTATTTACCGACATTGGATTATCGGCCGGCACCGACGGTGGCGGTATGTTACGCGGCAACTGCCATTGATAGCCCTGCTCGGGCGACCAAAGCCGATAGCCAACGGCAATACTGACAAGGGCCATAAGCAGCAGTGCGACGCGCTTCACAGCTTCCTGCCAACCCCAAATATCGACGCCATACCGCTAGTCGAACCATCGGTTACATCCAATCCAAGTGCCTCGAATGGCGCGGTACACGTTGTTTCGAGCGGCCCGGAAGAACAATCTGTCGCCACGCCATCGTCGAAATCGACTGCCGCGAATAGTCGGCCGAGATCAACACTAACGGAATGGGTGTTCGGATCGAAATTCGTCAATCGCGCCTCAGGCTGATTGCTTGATTTGCATCCCTCGATATTGCCGATCGTCCCGGCACAGCGACTACTGCCTAAGTGCACCCAATACCCATCAGTTTCGGTAGTGACGCCAGCGCTTAGAAATTTATAACCCGACGCCCAGTGCCAATGCATTGAGGCATAGTTGAGCGGTGCGTCAGCCATTAACGGATCGTCATGATTAAGTGCCGGAGGTACTCCGACTCGAAAAGACAATCCATCTAGATTTTCATCTGTTGCAAGATAATAGCCACGGATTTTTCGATTCGTTTGTTGGCTGCCGTTGACACAGGCTCCTTCGCCATCTTCGAAGTCCAGCAAGGCGACTGATCCACTTTGCCAAATTTGGTCAGGTGATAGCTTGACGGGAAAAATCGTGCCTGCCGCGCCGACGAGAGTTATGTCGTGGACGTAGAACCGAAGGTCAGTGAGGGCCATGCTCGACGCCTTATTGGCACAACTAATCGACGCACCGTTGTATTGAGGTTCAAACGAGATTTCTATGGCTTGTTGCGGCGGCGCACAAGCGGTGAAGAATAATGTCATTGGCAATAACGCGATCATGCGTAGCATTTGCAATAGTCCAAGCAACGATGCGGAAATTGTATGTCTAAATGAGCCGTTATTGCTTGTTTTAGTGGACGAACGGACATTCGAGCATGCTAGCTCTTTTGGGTCAGGGGAAACTCAGATAGCCGTTTTCATCCGGCCAGCACTGTCCACTTCATCCTCTGCATCAGGTGTCATGGAATAATCCAACACGCCTGTAGCGATTAGATCCGTCGACGCATGCGCGACCGATAACTCTGTTTGCACCTCACGAAGCTTCACTTCCGATATTACCCTTTCGACGGCGCGATTGGAGAGTTCTTCACGCAACTCTTGGCTTTTTCGCTATCTGCCTGTGCAATGCGCAATTCCGCATCGAGATTCCTGATTCAAACATCTCGTGGGTCACGCTTGCGTGCTTGAAATCGAACACCCAGATTGGCGCCAATCTTGCCGACAAGCCAACCGAGCAAAAACGCGTCGCCTGCGACATATAAGAGCGTATCGGGTGTATTCATGAACATTGCCTATTCCTTTGGGATGCGGGCAGTTCCCTAGATTAGGCAGATTTTCTACAGAGTGAAGGGCAGAGTTCTCACTCCCGACTCGCCACTTAGCACCTAAAGGCACATCAAACCACGTGGATGATGAAATAACGAATAGATTACTGTTTATAATCAATTATTTATCAGTCATTATAAATGTTTACTCTAGCTTATGCGATCCAGTCTAGATAACCGCTAATGCCTGATCGGGGAAGTCCGTAAACAAACCGTCAATCTGTAACTCATCGACACACCAACGCACCATTTCACCCAGGGAATCAAATCCTGGCACCAATTGCTCCACTCGGAAGGTGTAAGGATGCACCGTGAGCCCTACGGCGTGTGCCGCCGTTACCAGCCCCAGGGACACTGGACTGCCATCAATGTCGCTGAGCGTCACCAAGTGACTCAAGGACGGACCAATCCCATCAACTGTTTTGGCAAGCCGCTGCAAGCCCGCAGGTGTGCGTAATTCATCAAAGTCTGTATCCGCTTCGCCCCAATCGTTTTCCCCGATCAGTTGGACCATTTTTAACTGGCAGCCCAAATCATGACGAATACGCCGCACTTCTGCAGCATCAAAGCACTGCAGATAACAGGCATCTTTCTTGCTCCTATATCCCAGGTCGTCTAATAGCTGAATGACCTGGCGACTGATATCCGAATCTTCATTCCTATGCCATGCGGGACGCTTAATCTCGGAGTAGATGCCGACATTTCGACCTGTAGAATGATTCAGGCCCTGGATTAACCGGATTTCCTCCCGCAGCGTTGACACCCTAAATCGCTCTGGAACAGAGGGATATCGATTTGGGAAAACGGCAGTCTGGCCATCCTCGCCACGACGCTCCCAAACCGACAGGTGACGAATCTCTGCAAGATCGAAGTCTCGGGCATAAAAACGGCCATCCGCTCGATGCCGACCCGGATAAAGGTCAGCAACATTCGTGACTCGATCAAGATGAATATCATGCATCACAATTAGTTCGTCATCGCGTGTTGCAACAACATCCTGCTCAACGTAGTCGGCGCCAAGCGCATGTGCGTACGCTTTTGCTTCCAGCGTGTGTTCGGGCAAATACCCGCATGCGCCGCGATGCGCGATTACCAGTGTAGATCCCTCAGGCACGTATGCGTCCTCAGTCAGTCAAGCGTAAATTCAATCGTTTCCCAACGCGAAGTTTGCTCAAGTCGGCCGTGCCGCTTGAGCGAATCAGCAATTTCCCGCTCATTCCATTCGATGTGCTCGTTGACCCTGGAAACCAGGTCAGGTGGAGACTCGGAGAGTCCTCCAAAGGGACGAATCGCGATCATTGCAATATTGTTGGCATCGGCAACGTCCATTTGAAATCGGGTTAAATCATTTTGCTCAAGATATTGAGACGCCAGCACTAACATAGCCTCAGATTCCTTGATCTGCGCGATCAATTCTTCTTTGATTGAATCGAGATAGCCCATCTCCGGCATATTCTTAGGCTTGCTGCAATTGGTGTAGAAAAAGCGCTCCATGCTTTCAAGAAACTCGAAGACACGCATGTACTCTTCGCTCTGTTGAAAGGTATGGGTCACATAAACACGAATGGGGTTACTCTCGGACAACTGATCCTCCGTTTATCTGCCAGCGGCCTAATATACGCCGTCCAAGGAAATATCACCTCGACGAAGTACTAGTGTATCGTAGCCCCCGATAATGAGACTACTCCTGTACAACATACGCTATGGGGTGGGGGCTGGCGCATCGATGCATATGCCCTTGCCCGGCGCAGGCTACCTTCTGGGGAACCAGAGCGTGCTGCCCGACATCACCAAATTTATTAAGTCGCAAGACCCTGACATCGTCGGCTTGATCGAGGTCGATACGGGCTCGATTCGTAGCCGCAGAGTTAATCAGGCAGAAGTCATTGCCGACGAACTCGGCATGAGTTCCTCTTACGAGACGAAGTATGGCGCCAATTCGATTAATCAGTTGTTGCCCATCGTACGCAAGCAAGGCAACGCGTTTCTTGCTGCGCCGCGCATTCGAGACGAAACCTTTCACTATTTCGATACGGGCGTAAAACGCCTCATCATTGAGTTAGAACTGGACAACGTGGCAATATTTCTTGTACACCTTTCATTGAAATATCGTCATCGGCATTTACAGCTTAGAAGACTGTTTGATTTGATCGAGACCAAAGAAAAGCCGGTGATCGTTGCCGGTGACTTCAATACCTTTTGGGGTCAAAACGAAATTTATTTGTTTATGCGTGCGGCCGGCCTACGAAGCGCCAATGTCGACAGCTTACCGTCGTACCCAAGCCGATCTCCTCGCAAAGAATTGGATTTCGTGTTGTATCAGGAAGGAATTCACGTAACCCACTTCGAGATTCCGCAGGTCCGTCATTCGGACCATCTCCCGCTTATTTGTGACTTTGAGATAGATGATTAAACCATGACGAATAGTGAAACTACGGCCACAAACTGGACCCTCGAAACAGACAACAACAGTGTCGCCTGGCTATGCATAGACAAAGCGGACAGCAGCGCCAATGTTTTGTCGGCATCCGTGCTGCACGAATTAGATGACCTGCTAACGGGCTTCGAGCGACAGCCACCAACAGGAGTGGTAATCCATTCAGGGAAATCGAACGGCTTCATCATGGGCGCCGACATCAACGAATTCACCTCTATTCAAACTGCGGATGAGGGGTTCAAGCTAATTCGGCTAGGCCAGCAATTATTTGACCGTCTCGAAGCGTTGCCCTGCCCCACAGTTGCCGTCATCAATGGTTTTTGTTTGGGTGGCGGATTCGAATTAGCGATGGCATGCACTTACCGAATCGCACTCGAAACAGATAAGGCGGTGATCGGACTGCCAGAAGTTCAACTCGGCCTGCACCCGGGGTTCGGCGGTACCATTCGTTCGGTGCAAATTGCCGGCGTACGAAATGCCATGCAGCTCATGCTGACCGGAAAACCGATCCGAGTCGCAAAAGCGAAGAGCCAAGGCCTCATCGATCGCATTGTCGCAGCCGATGATTGGCGTCCAGCCGCCGAGCGGCAGCTAAAATCGGGAAGCTCGAAAGCCAGTGCACCCTTTATGGATAAATTACTAAATTTGGGCTTGTTGCGATCCATAATCGTACGTGTACTAACCAAACAAGTTTCACGAAAAGCCCGCAGGGATCATTATCCGTCTCCTTACGCAATGATCGATATGTGGCGACGATACGGCGCTCGCGGCAAAGCATCTTTTGAAGCAGAGGCGCGATCATTTGCAGAGATTATGGTGGGGAGTACGTCGCGAAACCTTGTGCGCGTATTTTTCTTACAAAATCGCTTAAAAGCACAGGGCAATAAACCCAAGGAGAAAGTGACGCATGTGCATGTGGTGGGTGCCGGTGTCATGGGTGGTGATATTGCTGCATGGTGTGCGCTGCGCGGATTAAACGTCACGCTGCAAGACCGAGAGGAAAAGTACATCACACCGGCGCTGGAGCGTGCGACAAAGCTCTTTGGGAAGCGCGTTCGCGATCCGCTTAAACGCGCTGAAGTTGAAAAACGTCTTACAGCCGATGTTCCGGGTGACGGTGTTGCCGGGGCAGACTTGATCATCGAGGCAATTTACGAAAATCTCGAAGCCAAACAATCGCTGTACGAAGATCTTCAGACGAAGATGAAACCTGGCGCAATTTTGGCAACGAATACCTCCAGTATTCGTCTCGAAGATCTGCGCACGGTATTGAACGACCCGGACCGGTTTATCGGCATTCATTTTTTCAATCCGGTTGCTCAGCTGCCATTGGTGGAAATTATTCGCTGCGCGGACACGCAACAAGCAGTGCTCGATTCTGCATTTGGATTCGTAAAAGGCATAGGGAAGTTTCCACTCGAATGTGCCAGCTCACCCGGATTCGTCGTCAATCGAATTCTTGGCCCCTATATGGCCGAAGCGATGCACCTCGCTGAGGCCGGTGTGCCGTTAACCACCATCGATGCGGCCGCAGAAGATTTCGGTATGCCGATGGGGCCCATCGAGCTAATCGATAGTGTCGGGCTCGATGTCGCATTACATGTTTCAAAAGTGCTCGGGAGCGCATTTGACCGTGAGGTGCCAGACACTCTCGCCACCATGGTCGAAAATAAACACTTGGGTCGCAAGGAAGGCCAGGGCTTTTATGAGTGGATTGACGGGAAAGCCGCTAAGCCCGCCAGGGACCGCCAGGCCAAACCGGCTGAAATTATCGACCGACTCATCCTCCCAATGATCAACGAAGCGGTAGCGTGTCTCCACGAGGGTGTCGTGACAGAAGCGGACCTGCTCGACGCCGGCGTCATTTTTGGGACCGGGTTCGCGCCTTTTCGTGGCGGACCGCTGCAATATGCGCGAGATAGAGGAATTACAAACGTTACGGAGACGTTGACCCAACTTGCATCCGAGTTTGGCGCCCGATTTCAGCCTCACGAGGGCTGGGACGCGCTGGATTCGTGAAGATGCGGTGTGCACTGGGCCTGATGCTGATAAACTGTGCGCCGCTTCACGATAGCGCAGACCCGCGGTATCGGAAGCTCACAAATTGAAGTTAGAATAAGAGCTTATTTGCATTCGTAGGCGATAATTAGTTGCCCGGCGAAAGCCGGCTTTAGAGCGATATGCAGGATGAACAAGCCACCGTTGATCACATACGGCATGTACGCCAAATACAAGGCACTTTTGTCCTTGATTGTCAGCGTCAATAATCCGGGTTTACTCATTCATTTCACTCGTTGTCCATGACCGTTCGCAGGCCTCCGGCCCAGTCAATCAACAAACACTCCAACGTCAGCTGCACGTTAAATGAGCCAACTGGCTGACTTCGCAATCGATTGATTATGTCTAAATAGCAGAACAAATTTCGCCTGTCTACGCGTCGCAGCACAGAATCGCTAATGATCGTCGAAACGCCTCGCGGCGCACCTCCCGACACGCGCAAAATGCAGCTCATGATTTGCCGACCCATCCAACTCAACACGAACTCAGGTTCGTATTTAGCCCAGTTTGCCGCGACTTGTAGCGGTTTTTTTACACCCTCCGCAACAGCGGCGAAGTCGAGTCCCATGCCATCCGTTTCATCTTGCCGTTCGTACGCAGCCAATGCAGCAAGTGGTGCATTACCCGTCTCTCCGAGAATTTTCGACCAGTTTTGACCCGGACGCGCGCAGTCAAGCCACGCAATACCGTCTTCCGTGGAGGGCGCATTGACGTGCAGACGCTGGCAGCGGCTGACTATAGTCGCAGGCAACCTCCCCTGGCGATCTGCCACCAATATCAACAACGAGTTGCCAGGCGGCTCTTCAAGCGTTTTTAGAAGGCTATTGGCAGCGCTGACCGTCATTGCGTTCGCGGGCTCGATAATCGCTACCTTGCCTCTGCCGGTATAGCTGGTGAGGCTCAGCTCATTAACAAGCGCTCTGATTTGATCGATTCCGATTGTGTGCTTATCTTCTAGAGGACGAATCCAACGCAGATCCGCATGTTCCGGGACAAGGGCTGGATATTGCGGAAGGGAGTCTTCGCCTGCGAGTGCCAAATGCCGCGCTGCCAGCCAGGCAGCAGCCACCCGCTTGCCTGTTCCGACTGCACCAGAAATCAATAATGCGTGGGCTGACCGTCCCTGCTCTGCACTCGCCCGGGCGGCATCAATAAGTGGAGAAAGCCACGTTAATATATTATTTTTCAAAGTTTTACCAACACTATCTAATCCAAATTACTAAATATTTTGTTCTGCAGAATCCGCTGTATGGAAACCTGTACTGCCGCGATATCAACACTCGCATCCACGATCTCAAAGCGCTCCGAAAACCGTTCCGCGAGCGCGAGATAACCTTGCCGGGCTCGCCGGTAAAACTCCAATGTCTGGCTGTCCATTCGATTGGCATCTCCGCGCATTTTCGCCCGTTCCAACCCGATCTCTGCTGGCGCGTCCAGCAAGATCGTCAGGTCAGGTTCAATGTCACCCTGAACCCAGTCGGCGAGTGTTTCGATTTGCGCCATGTCCAGGCCTCGACCACTGCCTTGATATGCACGACTTGTATCGGTAAATCGATCGCACAAGACCCATTCCCCACGCGCTAGCGCAGGCACAATCGCGTTCTGCAGGTGCAACGATCGACTGGCGAAAAACAACAGCAGCTCCGCTATCTCTGGTATCGGTTCCTGATCAATATCGAGCAGAATGCGTCGAACCCGCTCAGCCAGAGGAGTGCCGCCTGGCTCACGTGTCCGAAAAACCGTATGGCCACGCTGTTCAATTTGATCCGTCAGGAAATCAAACTGCGTGGACTTGCCCGTCCCCTCAATACCCTCAACCGTTATAAATTTGCCCCGCGGACTCGTCATGCCGCTCTACTCAACGCGATTTTGGGCGCGCGCTGCACGAAGTCGTAACAAATAGGCCTGCACGGCAGCATCATGCTCAGCTTTGGTATTCGAAAATTGATGGCTTCCATCCCCTAATCCAGTGGCAACAAAATAGACTTCCGTACCGGCTGCGGGATGCAGGGCAGCATTGATCGCTGCTTGCCCTGGCAAAGCAATTGGTGTTGGCGGTAAGCCCGCACGAGTATAGGTGTTGTACGGCGTGTCAGTCCGCATATCTTTACGCGTGAGGTTGCCATTAAATTCAACGCCAATTCCGTAGATCACCGTTGGGTCAGTCTGTAGCCGCATGCGTTGTTCAAGGCGCCTCGCAAACACACCGGATATCCTCGGTCGTTCTGTCGCCAGCGCCGTTTCTTTTTCGATGAGGGATGCCAGCACCAGTGCCTCGTAAGGGCTCGCAACGGGAGACTCGGGCGCACGCCCTAGCCATTCATCCGCCAAAGTCTTTTGCATTAGGTCGGAGGCCTGACGCAGCAAATCAACGTCCGACGTCCCTTTCGGAAAACGGTAGGTTTCTGGCAGGAACAGGCCCTCGGGATAGTCGGCCGGCGCCTCGATTCCTTGTAGAAGCGCGGGCCAGTCCTCGAATTCCATACTGTTCAAAACGCCCACATCGGTATGCAACGCCACCAGCAGCTCACGAAAAGTCCAGCCCTCAACGATCGTAAACGAATACAATCGCACATCCCCACTGACAAACTTTTCCAGCAACGTGATGGGTGTCGTGCCTGGTGCAATCTCGTACTCACCTGCCTGTACACGAGCGGCAACACCGGCGAATCGTGCATAGAGTTGCAAATACGTTGCGTCTTCGATGATCCCGTCGTCGACCAGTGCTGCACTGATCTGGCCGAATGCCATGCCAGGACGCACCTCGAAAACAGAACCGGTGGCGAGGACATCGACTGGCGTATCGAGAAATCGTCGGTAATCAGCGAATACTGCTAGAAATGCGACTAACACGGCAACAGCCAAACCAAGAATAATCTTCAGGAAAACGCTCATTGGCCCAGTATATGGCAGTGCTTAGAAATCAGTCGAATGCCCAGATAACCGAAGACGATATGCTGGAGACTTGGAATCAGTCTCATGCCTTAAACACCAAACTCGCGTTCGTGCCGCCGAAGCCGAATGAATTCGACATTACCGTGTTGACCTTGGCGTCACGGGCAGTATGCGGTACATAGTCCAGGTCGGAATCTTCGTCCGGATTATCCAGATTGATGGTTGGCGGTAAACATTGATCACGGATAGCGAGTATCGAGAAAATCGCTTCAACTGCGCCTGCCGCGCCTAGCAAATGACCCGTGCAGGATTTCGTCGAACTTACCGCAAGTTTCTCCGCAGCAGAGCCAAACGTACGTTTTATCGCTGCAGTTTCGCCTTTATCGCCGACCGGTGTCGATGTGCCGTGTGCATTCAAATAATCAATATCGGCTGGATCGATGCTCGCATCGTTGATTGCCGCGGTCATACACTTTCGTGCGCCCTCGCCGTTCTCTGGTGGCGAAGTAATGTGGTGAGCATCTCCACTCATGCCAAACCCGATCATTTCTGCATGAATTGTCGCACCACGGGCTTTAGCGTGCTCAAGCTCTTCAAGTACCAGACAGCCGGCGCCGTTACTCAATACAAACCCGTCTCTGTCCCGATCGAACGGTCGACTTGCACCCAGTGGATCATCATTACGGGTCGACATGGCACGCGCTGAGCAAAATCCGCCCATCGCCAGAGGCGTGGTCGCGTATTCCGACCCCCCCGCCAACATAACGTCCGCATCGCCATGCATGACACTCCTGGCCGCGATACCGATACTGTGTGTCGAAGTCGCGCAAGCTGTGACAATCGACAGGTTCGGACCCGTCATGCCGTACATGATGCTGACATTTCCGGACACCATGTTGATGATGCTGCCCGGAATAAAAAACGGTGAAACCTTACGCGGCCCACCACTCAAGAATTTGTGATGGTTACCCTCAATGGTTGCCAGGCCGCCAATGCCTGCCCCCATTGCAACGCCTACGCGATGCCCATTTTCCTCGGTCACCTCAAGGCCAGAATCTTTTAACGCATCAACACAAGCCGCCACGCCATAGTGCATGAATATATCCATACGCCTTGCGTCACGCTTTGACATGTAATCGGCAATGTCGAAATCCTGAATGGTCCCGGCGATTTGCGTTGCAAATTCGCTGCAGTCGAAATCCTCAAGCATGCGAATGCCTGATCGACCTTCAATGATATTGCCCCAGGCAGTCGCAACATCATTGCCCACCGGGGAAATGATGCCCATGCCTGTAACTACGACTCGTCGCATGCTCATAGGGTCTTTCGATTTTATGTTGGTGGTAGCACGGCAGGACTGCCAATGACTGTTCTAAAGTAAGGCAAGTAAAAAGCGCGATGGCTACCCATCGCGCTTTCCCGAAATACTATGCGCTTTTCTTGCGGGCATTGATGAAATCAATCGCCTGCTGGACGGTCGTGATTTTCTCTGCGTCCTCGTCCGGAATTTCTGTTTCGAATTCTTCCTCGAGCGCCATAACCAACTCCACTGTATCCAGGGAGTCTGCGCCAAGATCGTCTACGAAAGAGGCATCATTGGTAACTTCGTCTTCTTTAACGCCCAACTGCTCGGCGACAATGCCTTTCACTTGTTTCTCGATACTGCTCATCTTTATCACTTCTCCTTAAGAAGAGACTTTTAAAATTTGGACCGACTCGTTTGTTCGGCATCTTGCGGTGTCTCTCATCACCGCGATGTAACTGTCCAACTCTCATTTGCGCTTGCATCACAAGCACCAAAAACACGTAAGTTATTGATATTTCAAGCTGGAAGATACTGTGGCCGAGTATTGTATGTGAAAGCGTTTGGTCAATCTAGCCGCCTTTTAAAAAAATCCACGCTACTCCAACACAAGTCGAAAATTTGGCTTAAATCCTAGTGTCAGGACGTTCCTAGCATATCGATTTGATCGAAAAAAAATCGATTTCAACGCCCATTTTAAATAAATGCGGTTGTAATGACCCTTAATCCATCAACATTCCGCCGTTAACATGCAAGGTTTCCCCTGTGATGTACGCACCTGCTGCAGACGCCAGGAAGGTTACCGCTGCCGCGATATCTTCCGGAGCCCCCAAACGGTTCAGCGGGATCTGCCCGAGTAGCGCTTCCCGTTGCGCCTCCGGCAATACACGGGTCATGTCGGTATCAATGAAACCGGGCGCCACTACATTGACCGTGATATTCCGCGAGCCGATCTCCATCGCCAGGGATTTACTAAATCCGATCATGCCTGCTTTCGCCGCCGCGTAATTTGCCTGACCCGCATTGCCGGTGACAGCAATGACAGAGGCTATATTGATGATACGACCACGCTTGGCTTTCATCATGCCCCGCAGGACTGCCTTACTCACGCGAAACGCACCCGATAGATTGGTCGACAATACGTCGTCCCATTCAGCTGGTTTCATCCGCATGAGAAGATTGTCGCGGGTAATACCGGCATTGTTGACGACGATTGTCGGCGCACCCTCGTTTTCTTGAATGTCCTTGATAGCAGCCTGAACTGAGTCATCGTGGACGACATCCAGAACGATACCTCGGCCCTTGCCGTTAAGGGTCACACTGATCTTTTCTGCGCCGCCTTCGCTGGTTGCAGTGCCTATGACGATGGCACCCGCCGCCGCTAGTCCAGCCGCAATTGCGGCCCCTATTCCCCGCGATGCGCCGGTAACCAACGCTACCTGCCCACTTATTCCGGCACCTGCTGCTTGTTCGCTCATTGCTTTGCTTCCTCGATGGACTTCACTAATGCTGCTGGCGAATCGATGCACACACCTGGGACACTTCGATCGATGCGCTTGTTCAATCCAGTCAATACCTTACCGGGACCACACTCAACTAGATGCGTCGCACCATTCTCAATCACCTTCTGAACGGCCTTGACCCAACGCACCGGACTATAGACCTGTTGCGACAAGCGGCGACCAATGTCTGCAGCATCATCGTATGGCGTCGCATCAACTGTAGAAATCACGGTCGTCTCCGGCATCTTGAACTCGATAGTGTCCAGTAACTCAATAAGCGCCTCGCCGGCGGGTCGCATCAGAGATGAGTGCGAAGGGACGCTAACCGGCAACATGATGGCCCGCCTGGCACCGGCATCCTTGGCAAGACCGACTAATAGCATAAGCGCCGTCTGATGACCTGCGACAACAATCTGACCCGGAGAATTGAAATTGACTGGCTCGGCCACACCGATCATAGATGCCTCCGCACAAACCTCCATTATCGCGTCATCATCAAGGCCTAATACCGCTGCCATGGCTCCTTCACCAGCCGGCACAGCGTTCTGCATCAACTCGCCCCGTCGCCGTACCAACCTAATCCCATCCACGAATGACATCGCGCCGGCACAAACGAGCGCCGTATATTCTCCGAGACTATGTCCTGAAAGCATTGTGGGCGCGGGCCCACCTGCACTGTGCCAAGCACGCCACACTGCGACGCCGGCAACTAACATGGCAGATTGTGTATTGATGGTCTGACCAAGCGCCTCGGTCGGACCTTCCTGGGTAAGCTTCCATAGATCAAAACCCAGAACATCGCTCGCCTCCTGGTAGCTTGCTTCAATTTGAGGGTAAACGGCTGCAAGCTCAGCTTGCATACCAACTGCTTGCGATCCCTGCCCGGGAAATACAAATGCGAGGCTCAAGAATGTTCTCCATTAGTCATTGCTAAGATTTCGGCGTGGATTATATAGATGCGCGCATGTCGTCTCTACGCCAAAGTACAAGCGCCGCTAGCACTCCACCTAGAGCACCATATAAATGTGCGTTGACCACGACACTGCCCCCGGACGTCGATTCCGATCCGGGCAAGGGCCCGGAAAACTGTTCGTAAATGAGTTTTAGAACGACCAGCCCAGCCAATACGGTTGATTCGGTTCTGAGCGTCTTAAAGCCTTTTGCTGCCCCGGCGATCATATAGCCGTGCAATAAACCCGACATGCCGACATACCAGAGCATGTTTGTATCGAGAAACCAGAAACCCAGTGACTGTATTAAGACTGCTGTGAAGGTGACAAATATCCACTCCGGTACCGAGTAATTTCGCCCAACCAATAGCCAGGTAAGAACGAAGCCCAGCATATTCAGATTCAGATGTGATTTGCCCAGATGAACGATGTGCGCAGTAACGAAACGCCAGTACTCGCCGGCCTCAATCGCTAAGCGATCATATTTGAACCAATCCCGACCTTGATCGCCAAATGCGCCGACGAGAAATGAAATAATGATCAGAAACGCCGCAAAATGCCAATACGTGGCTGCCTTTAGGCGAGAAATGAAACCCTGTTCACTACGCTTGAGTAACCCCATGTTTGTTATACTGACGTTTAATGAGTTTAGGAGTCAACGATTAGACTCCATCTAACAAAGACAGTATTTCTGGAGTCAACGTAATGGTCAGCACTATGCAGCGAAGAGAACGAGGGTTTACCCTGATCGAGATTATGGTGGTCGTGGTTATCCTCGGTATTCTGGCGGCGATCGTGGCGCCAAACGTCATTAGCAAAATCGACGATGCACAGGTTGCACGGGTGCAGCAAGACCTGCGTTCGATCGAAACCGCACTCAAATTTTATCGCCTGGATACATTTGGATATCCGAGCAGCGAACAGGGAATTGAAGCGCTGATATCAAAGCCAGCCGATCCCAATATTCGCAACTGGAAGTCCGGCGGATATCTTGATCGCATGCCGCAAGATCCCTGGGGCAACGACTATCAGTATTTGAGCCCGGGTCAGAACGGCGAAATCGATATCTACACTTTTGGTCGTGATGGACGACCCGGTGGCGAAAATCTCGATGCCGATATAGGCAACTGGTCCTTTTGAATTTGCGAGCGGCACGCTGCCGCACCGCGTAAATATGTCCGCGCCCGGCTCCAATAAAAACAGGCAACATTCGATTAAACGTCGCATGCCTGGCTTTACCTTGATTGAGATTCTCGTCGTACTCGTTATCGTCGGAATTATTGTCGCGGCCGCGCTTTTGTCACTCGGGACGCTCGGAGACGATCGGAATCTGCAAACCCAAGCACGCCGTCTTACAACGCTGCTGCAAATGGCGACGGATGATGCAACTATTCAGGGACGAGACTTTGGTATCGAAGTGATGACCGCAGGTTATCGTTTTGTCGAGCACGAGCCATTGCTAAACCAATGGTTTGAAGTAACTGACGATGACTTAATGCGTGAACGCAAACTCGAAGAAGGCACCGAGTTCGAGTTAGTTATCGAAGAGCACCGCGTCTTACTCGAAGACGAATCACAAGATACTCAACGGGAAGAGGAAGACATCGATGAGCGTGATCTCACGGACGACTATCTCCCACATATCCTGATCCTCGCCAGCGGCGACACGAGCCCGTTCGAGTTACGCATCGTTCGCTCAAGCGATAGAGCAGAAGTTCTTGTCAGGATGTCAGCGGCCGGCGAACTCAAAATTGTTAATGATGACGATGATCCACTTTAGAAACCGCGGCTTTACGCTTATCGAAGTGCTGGTTGCGCTCGTCGTCGCAACACTTGCACTTGGTGCTGTCCTCGCAGCCGTCAGTCAGATGGCCGACACTGGTCTCACATTACGTGAACGCACCTACGCCAGTTGGATCGGACAAAACAAAATCACGGAACTTCGCCTCGCGAATGTCATTCCTAACGTTAGCGAATCCAACGGTGAAATCGAATATGCCGGCCAGGAGTGGGCCTGGATCGCGAATATTTCTGAGACCGGAATCGAAAATTTATTTCGTGTGGATGTGGATATATCCCGCCCAGGCTCAGACGACATCATTCGTTCAGTGATTGGTTTCATCGGTGAGCCTAGTGCGCTCGGCGAAAGCAACCGCGCCTGGTCCGTCGGCGGCCAGGCATCCGGCGCAATAAATTGAAAAAATTGCGACGACAATGTGGATTTACTTTATTGGAAGTTTTGGTCGCGATGGCATTGTTCGCATTGATGGCAGCAATGGCCTACGGAACACTCAACCAGACTTTATTGAGTGCAGATATATTGAGCGATCGAATGAATCGTCTACAGGCATTACAGCGTACTGTACGTATGCTATCTGATGATCTTCAGCAGCTCGCGCCGCGCCCCGTACGAGATGAGCTTGGCGACAACTACGGCCCCTCCTTAAGCACCGCGTTTCAATCAGGTTTCGCCTTAGAGTTGACCCGCGGTGGCTGGAACAACCCGATGGTCCTACCTCGAAGCACTATGCAACGGACCGCTTACCGAATTGAGGACGATGCTTTGTTGCGTTACCACTGGAACGTACTTGATCGCACGCTGAGCAATGAACCAATCGTGGTAACTCTACTCGAGGGGGTAGAAAGTTTGCGATTTCGGTTTTTCCAGACGAACGCAGATTACATTGAGCAATGGCCGCCTGAAAACGTGAATGGCCCGACAAACGGAAGACTCCGCCCGCTGGCAGTTGAATTCGTTTTGACCCTTGAAAACGAAGACGAGATCACAAGGCTTATAGAGATAGCGCCGTGAAAATTCAGAAATCGAAAACGCAGCATCGCGGCGTCGCCTTGATTACTGCAATGTTAATTGCCGCGCTAGCAACGATGGTGGCCGCCAACCTTAGTTGGGATAATGCACTGGATGTTCGGCGCACGATGGTACTCATGAATCGTGATCAGGCTGTACAAGTCGCGTTGGGTGCAGAAAGTTGGGTAATTACCATCCTTCAACAGGACTTGCAGGACAGCGATACCGACCACCTAGCTGAATTGTGGGCCACTGATTTGCCAGGCCTGCCGATTGAGGGCGGTGAAGTGTTCGGACGCGTCGAAGACCTGCAGGGCCGCTTCAACATCAACAACCTGATCGATGATCAGGGCAAAATTGACACGGGTTCATTGGATCAATTTAGACGCTTGTTGAACTCACTCGGGTTGGATCCCAGGTTTGCAGGCATTGCAGCAGATTGGATTGATACCGATGTTGAACCCAGCTTTCCAGACGGCGCAGAAGATTCAATTTACACCGGTATGCTACCGTCGTATCGCGCGCCGAATCAGCCACTCAGCAGTGTGAGTGAATTGGCGGCAATAGAGGGCATGGATCGTGCTAAATTCCTCCTGCTCGAGCCGCATATTGCCGCACTGCCCGGCCGAACCGGTATTAATGTGAACACCGCAACTCCGGCCGTATTGCAGTCATTAGATGAAAACATCACGATTTCGGACGTCGAATCACTGCTAAGCGAACGCGAAGCCGGCGGATTTTCAGATCTCGAGGCAACCTTTGGCACTCTGGTTACGCCCGAAGTTTTGAATGACACCTTGATTGACGACACGCTGTATTTCAGATTGAAGGTCGTGGTGCGCATTGATACCGTTCGCGTCACGATGAATAGCGTGTTGCAACGCGGTGGACGGGGCAGCGTGGCCCCCATTTTAAGAAGCCTTGGAACAACCTGACATGTCCGAATATCTAGTCATTCGCTTAGGCGACAATTCGCAGCAACTGTCGCACTGGATTGCCGTCGACTCCTCTGGCGCAAGACGCAGCGCTCCGGTTGCGGGCCTCTTAGGTGAGGCAACGACCGATATCCATGACCGTGAAGTTATCGTATTGGTTCCCAGTGCTGAGGTATTGACAACGAGCGTTGATATTCCAATGAAGCGTGCAAAGCTGGTGGCAGCGCTTCCCTATGTACTCGAAGAGTTTCTGGCTGAAGATATCGAATCACTCCATTTTGCAGCAGGCGCCAAACGCGCCAGCGGCAGAACGCCTGTTAGTGTTGTAAGTAACGATCGCTTGCAGACCTGGCTTGAGCAGCTTGATACGGCAGGCATAGCGCCTGATTCGATCATTGCCGAGAGTTACGGTCTTGCTCGAATTCCCGGCACCATCAGCATGCTGCTGGCGGACGATTGCGTATTGATCAATGACGGCGCCGACGTTGAGCTTGTGATGCAAAGCGTGAGTCCAGGCTACGCGCTCGCGGCTATTGGCGCACTCGACGACGGCACCGATACCGATGAGAATGAAGACTCTAACGGGCCAACCATGCCGCGACATGTGCTCGTGTATTGCGAACCCGGTGACGATGAACGCTATCAACACGACTGGATTGCGATGCGCCACGAGCTCGACAGCGTCGACATTAAACTGTTAGCAGACGGCGTAATGCCGAGACTGGCAGTCACGGTAGCAACCGGCGCTGGAATTAACCTGTTGCAAGGAAGCTATGCGCCCAAGAAAGAATATTCGGGCATGTTTCAGCTGTGGAAAACCGCTGCAATGCTATTGCTGGCATTCGGCCTTGTTGCGCTTAGTGCCAAAGCAGCGGACTACTACTTTTTGACGAAACAAGAGGCTGAACTCCGGCAAATGTTTAACGCGGAGTATCAACAAATGCGGCCGGGCGCGCGGGAAACCGAGGACCCGCGGGCGGTCGTTGAGTCGCTACGACGTAGCCTTGGCACTATTGATGCTCCACCGATTTTTTTACAGTCAATGGAACAACTCAGTCGTGCCGTTAGCGAAAACCGTAATGCTGAAATTCAGGCGATCAGTTTTCGTGCCGGCGTTATCGATCTGCGAATAACCGCGCCCGACGTCGCGACGCTCGATAGCTTGCAGCGAGCCATTGCACAGAACAGTCAATTTCAAGCAACGATTCAGTCAACCGATCAGGATGGTGAAAAAGTCAGTAGCCGTATCCAGATTCAGGTGTCTGGCTCATGAAGAACTGGTTTCTTGCGCTTGATGCTCGCGAGCGAGTTTTCGTCTCAGTAGCTGCCGTTTTTGTGTTCTTTGCCGTTGCCTGGTTTGGCATCTGGACACCGCTGAATGAGGAGCATAAGCGTGCCGCAGAAAGCGTCGAGAACTGGCGTCAATCTTTAGCCGCTCTGCGCCCGATGAAGGGCCAGATTCAGAGCCAGGGCAACAATCAGTCGGTTGATGATGGACAAAATCAATCGCTGGTCTTAATTATCGATAACAGTCTTCGGCAGCGCGGCCTTTATGCGTCGCTGCAGCGCAGTCAACCAACACCGGCTGGAAATGGGATACGGGTCGAGTTTGAGAGTGCCGTATTTGACGACCTGATGCTCTGGTTGAGTGACCTACATCGCCAGTATGGACTGACTGTTGAGGCCGGAAGCTTTTCGGCGGCCTCCAGTGATACGCCAGGTCGCGTCAATTCCAGTGTCACACTGGAACGATAAGCGCTGTGACGGTCGACAAAACGATCTACAAGTCCTACCAATGAAACGTTACATTTTTGCGGGAGCATTCGTCTTTCTAGCCGTGTTGGTGACGACATTTCCGGCGCGCGTCGCTTACAACCTGTTTGCCCCACCCGATATTGTATTGACCGGCGTTGAAGGTTCCGTTTGGAATGGCGTTGCCGCCGAAGGTCTGGCTGCCGGCGCCTACATAAGAAACCTGGCATGGAGCGTGCAGCCCAAAACATTATTAACCGGCAGGCTTGGCTTCAAATTGTCTGCGAAACCCGTCGCCGGAAAAATCAATGCGAACGTCACTATTGGTCTGAATAATTCCCTGATGCTGACTGATCTTACCGGTACGTTGCCACTCGACCTCGTCCATCAGGCCTTTCAGCAAGAAGGTATTCGTGGCGATGTTTCATTGAACTTCACAAGAATGGTGGTCGAAAACGGCCTACCCGTCGACGTAAGCGGAAACGTGACCGTCGCCAATTTTTTCGAACCCGGACTGTCCGCTAGCAAAATCGGTGATTTCAAAGCAGAGTTTCGATCGGAAAACGGCAACATCACTGGCAACATTGATGATGTTTCCGGCATCCTAGATGTCGACGGCACGATCACCCTCTCACCAAATCGCAGTTACAGCATCATCGGGAATGTCGCTGCCCGGCCAAACGCACCGCCCTCCGTTAATCAGCGACTACAATTTCTTGGTTCGGCTGACGAACGCGGATTTCGTCCGTTTCGGTTTGAGGGCTCGCTGTAACGGGTTGCTGTTACCGCTCCACTTCGCAAAATTCTCTCAATAACGGAAAGTACAAAGCCGTCCGTACCTCTTTACCACTCAGTTTTGTATAGATCGCTGCGTATCGACTGAGTTGAGGGCGGTACCGATCCGATTCCTGATGAAGAAATCCCTGTAAGTTTCCGCCTTCGTGCGTGCTGGTCTTGTAGTCCACAATCCAGTGAACGCCATTCTCATCAATTCTGATCCGATCGATCACTACCGATTCCGGCTGACCATCGATGACGCCGGTAAGTGCAAGCTCGGTATGGCCTTCCCCCGTCAATAGCCACTGCCCCTTAGGGTCATGGCAAATCCCATCCAACGCCTTTTTTGTTCGCGCCCAAACCGTATTGAATTGATCATCGGCGACACCTAGTTCGCGGGCCCAGCGGTGAGTCAATAGCTCCTCCTGATTGGCATCGCGATTTTGAATATCTCCCTGACGATCGGCCAAGCGTTGCAACCACCGATGCACAATCGTGCCAGCATGCCGAGCCTCCGTGCCTACCCAATAAAACTCAACCGCTTTTTCCTCATCAATGACATCAATGGGAATTTTTGCCGCAAAAGCCTCATGAACTTGCGGAATAGGCACCTGCCACGACTTCCGAAAGCGTCGCAAAACTGGGTTAACAAACACTTCGTTCACGTCGTCACTGCGTGCCGAACTTGCGCTCCATTCCGAAAACGCCATGGTGTAGTTTCTCTCAACGGCCGCCCATAAACGGGATAGCAACGATCCACTGACGGGTGGCCGAAAGGATTCACCCGCGGCGACCGTGGCAACGCTTCCAATCAGATGCAAAGAACGAACAGCCCTGGTGCACGCGACATACAGCAAACGGTCCAATTCCAATCGGTCCTTATCTTTTCCCGTCGCAGCGATAAATTGGTGTAACGCATCGCTCTGAACTTCGGTGCGCGCGCCAACCGGGCTAACAATCATCTCAGTCTCACCTGAGCTCAATGGCACATTTAGCCAGCTCAACACCTCACGGTCCCCGCCTCTGGTCGCACGACCCAGTGCCGGCAAAATTACGTGATCGAACTGTAGTCCCTTGGCCTTGTGCATCGTCATCAATTGCAATCGACAGTCAGGCGTGACCAAAGTAGAAACCCGTTCATCATCAAGTCGACGCTCTAAGTCTCGAACATCCTCGAGAGTACCCGCGTGCTCGATCTTCTCGATCACTGCGAGATATCGATAGATATTCTCCAATTCATTCGCATCGCCCAGAATGGCAGGGCCGCCCAATGCGCACCAGGCCAGCTCGATGCGGTCGCGCAATGTCTGCGACGCACTGCGCTGCCGAAACGGTGCAATCGTCTTGAGAAATTCGTTCAATCGACGCAATCCATCCGCGGACAACGCCCGCCGTCTTTCTGGATCGTCGCAAAGTTCCGGCACGGTTCGCTCAATGTCGTTACACACCAATGCGTGCAAATCGTGCCAGTCGAGACCTATCCATGGTCCACGGAGCAACGCAAGCCAGGCGAGACGATCACCTTCGTGGCAGAGACTACGGGTAAGCGCGAGCACGTCGATTATTTCTGGTAAGTCGGTCAAGCGATCGATTTCAATCGCCTGATATTCGATGCATTTTTGCCGTAGGAGTGGCAGCAGAGAAGTCAATTGCGTGCGACTACGCACCAAGATCGCAACACTTTCGCTGCTCGACGATTCAAGACACTTCTCGACAACGCCAAGCGTATGTTCTGCTTCTGCATCCGCGTCGGCATCGAACAGGGAATGGACGACATATTCACCTTCATCTGCATGCTGCTCGACCGGTATTGCTTCGGCGTAAGAGATCGCACCGATCGATACATCGTCCTGTATGGGTAGCACCTGCGCGAAAACGGTATTAAACCAATGCACCAAATGCTCACCCGAGCGAAAGTTCTTGCGCAACAGCAATGAATCCAGCGATACATTGCCTACCCCGTTCTCGCGCGCGAGTAAAAACTCGCCTACTTCCGCATCTCGGAACCGATAGATCGATTGCATGGGATCACCGACACAAAACAAGGTCCGACCGTCGTCAGGTTCCCAGCCTGAAACAAGCTGCCGCAGTAACTCATATTGACTTAACGAAGTGTCCTGCATTTCATCGACCAGCAGATGGCGAATCTGGTAGTCAAGGATTAGTGCGATTTCGCCCGGCGCGTCCGTGGATCCCAGCGCGCGCCCCGCCGACATGGCGACCTCATTGTGATCACTAACCCCTCGCTCACCAAACAATCGCCGTAACTCCCCCACGGCCAATGGCAGTACGTGGAACAGCGCGAGTAGCACCTGCCACTGGTCCTCCGTGTAACTTGGTTCTGGAAGTAAACGACATCGGTGTAGACGATCACGCAAATCCTCACGATCCTGAAATGCAGTAATTAAGTCTTTGAGAGAGTTTTTATTATCATCATCGCCTGCCGGAAAGCCGTCATTTTTATTGATTATTTTTCGCCACGTCCCGGCCTTTGTGAGCAGTAATCCGACAATCGCTTGCCACTTATCGCGATGGTCTGCGTGTGCATCAGGCAGTTGCGACAATTCTGCAAATTGCACAAACGGGTGTTCGACTTTTCCTACATCCACTAAGTTTCCAGCGGCATGTTTCAGGAGGCGCTGTAGCTCAACGTCGTATTCAGCCGGCAACAACGCGCGCAACAGACCAAGCTCACCACTGACAACCTTAGTCAGTGTCGCTTCGAGCATTGCTCGAGCATTACGAGCATCGGCAGCGTTGGAAAAACCGGTCCCTGTGATGGCCAGCCATTGCTCGCGCGAGCCAAGCATGCGAGCCAGGTAAGCAAGATACAAAGCGACATTGTTATCAAGATGCGTCAATACCTCTGATACAGCGGTTGCCGCACCGTCATCTGACGTTAAATAGTCAAGAGTCGCAGCGGCGGCTTCCCGGTACACCGCTCTAAGCTCTGCATCCGTGAGCGTAGAACCCGCCCCACCCAACCCGGAACTAATCGGTGCGGATCTTGCAATGCCCGCGCCGAATGCGTCGACAGTTTCGATCCGCATGCGGCCCGGAGATTTAATGAGATTCCAGTTTTCTTTCTCGGCCTGAGACAGCGCATTTTGCGCCAGCGATAACGTAAGTTGTTCGTGTTCTGATTTGGCAGTCAATCCATCACGCGCACCTTTTAGCGCAGTCATGACCCGCAATTGCATTTCCAGTGCCGCTTTTCGCGTAAATGTGATGGCGAGTATTTCTTCCGGATTTTTTACCTGTGGCAATAAGCTCAGGTATCGCTGGATCAGCAACTCGGTCTTTCCGGAACCTGCGGGTGCTTGCACGATGCACGAACGCGAAACGTTCAACGCATCAATTCGCGCCTGCCGGTCGAGTTCGAGAAGGTCCTGATCAGTTCGCACGCAGCAATTCCTCTTTCCGGCTGAGTATGGCCAACGGCCGGCTCTCTGCGACCGACATCATTAAGTTGACTCGTACATCACCGCCAGCCAATGCTTGCAATGATCGATCAACTTCTGCTCGCCAGGCATCAAGCGTCGCAGGCCAATCATCTATAGGGTGCTTCCCGAATCCCCCAGCACCCGCACCTTTTCCCTGGACCGAGCGTGAATCGACGTTCAGTAAAGCTAAACCACCTATTGGCCCACCATGTGCCACTGCATAAACCACTAATTGTAAATCGGTCAGGTCGCCGGACCCGTTCAGGAAGTGCTTAGGCAATCCTGTTTTGTAATCGATGATGAGCATTTCGCCATCGACCAGTCGATCGATTCTGTCCACCCGCAGCCCCAGGTTCACGCCAAACTTGCTGTAATCTAGTTTCTCTTCGAGGTCGACAACTGCGAACTCCTCCCGCATGCACTCGGCCGCCACAAAGTCCTGCAATAGTTGCAGCAACCGATTGCGCTCAAGACCAAGCAGGCGCCGATGCAATTCGTCGCCTAATCGATGCTGTTTCGCGAGCGCCATATCGACCGCGCTTCCGACCCTTTTAATCCTATCCTCGTTCGACCATGCCGCAATTTCAGATTGCGATGGTTTGTGCACATACAGATTGTGCAACGCGTGATGAATTATGTTGCCGCGCACGCTTGCCGATAACCCTGTTTCGATGGGCTCCAGAGATCGAACCCCGAGTCGGCCATGGACAAAGGCACTCAGGGGCTCGGCATATTGTCGTTGTACGGTATAGGCGCCGCCGCGCACCTGTTCCGCCTCACCGATCGCAGGCGGCGTATCAGTCTCGACGTGAAATTCATCTTGACCGATTAGTGAGCGTGCAAACCAACCGGGATCAATCTCCGTTTCAATCGACTCCGGTGTAAATTCCTCCAGAAGCCCGCTCGGCGTTAACTCCAGATCATCTCTCGTTGCGACCCAACTTAAAATGGGTTCACTAGACGAACTAATGAGCCCGCCAAGAACCTGGCGCGCGAAACTGAGTGTGTCTGCTGGCGTCGCATCCGGCATTCCGTGTTTTCGTTGCAACGCGAACGATACGAATTTCGTGGGATTTGCCTTAGCTGGCCATTGCGATGCATCAAGCCCGCTAATCCACACTGCATCAAATTCCATGCCTGCAGCTTCCAGTGATCCAAGCACTCGCACCAGACCCGTACCGGACTCTGGCTGATACAAAACATCCGACGCCATCGCATTGAGTCGTCGAATAGCCTCTCCGAAATTCATGGTTGGGGCGACAATCTGTAGGCGCGCGAATTCATTGAGAAGCTCGCGCCATCGATTGATCAGCTGAAATTCGTCGCTATCAAGTGTCGCAGGGCCCGGCCAAAACACAGCCGCAAGCCATTGATCAATTCGTTCCGCCCATTCCCCCGGCGATGCCACGTGCCGAATCTGATCCTGCATGTCCGCCAATGTCGCGACGCACCCCATAAAGGTTCGCGCATCTGCATGCTCTTCACGCGGTGCAAAATGGGCTTGAAATGCCGCGGGGCTCCAGGTCCTGTCAGGAAATCTGCGCAACCTCGATTCAACACGGACTCGATTGCCCATGTCATCGCAAGCAATGCAACGACTGCGCAGCAGCACGCCAACTTCACGGCTATTCAAACCGTGCTGTATCCAGCGTAGCAATAGCATTGCTACTACGACAGCCGGGTATTCCACCAACTTGCGGCCATAAGATACATTCGCAGCGGCCGCAAATTTGGGCTCACCAAATTGCCACCCGGGAACTAAACCCTCTTTTACGAGCCGCGCGACACCGGACGAATCTGCGTCAAGCGCTGGCACCACGATAGCAATCTCGGCACAGGGGTTAGCATCAAGTCGTTCGCGCGCCCAACGACCGGCCGCACGCATTTCAGCTTCAAGATGGACGTATGCACACAGGCCGGGCTTTTCCTGAACCGATGGCGAAGGCGATTTTTCAGCCCTACAGCCCTGCCCCTCTATTGCTGTAATCACCTCGGCAGTGGCCGGGTTTATTCGGTCGAATCCGGCCAAAACAATTCTTGGCGGCGGCAAGCATCGCTTACTCGCAATCAACGTTGCGACCACCGCAGCCTTGCCACCCATATCCATCCATCGATTCGCCCGCAGCTTTCGCGCATAGTCGGTTGCCGTTGCCGCAAACAGTTGCTCATCCTGACTCCTTGCGGCTGCCGTCAGCTCCGCGACGAATACACGCCACTCCTCCAGTCTCTGCCACGAGTCAAAGGTCTGTCGGGCAAGGCTGGTAAACCCGGGCAGGTCCTCTGCAATATGCTGCGCCAAACATTGCTCCCACAGGAGCTCTGCGGAATGGGAATCCAGCAACACGGGTATCTCTAACGGTTCCGAGGCCGCGGCAAGTTGACGGGACAGCCAATCCGACCAGGACCATATGGCTGGTGTCAGCCATGCTTCACGACCCCGGTCCAATTGGTCCGCGTCATAGGCTTGGCGCAGCTCCCGTGATAATCGACGGCTGGCGGTGATGACTTCACCCCCATTGCTAAGCGCGTCGCTTAACCAGACATACTTTGAGCTAGGCACAGCTGCGACACTCCTGACTTTGACCGCCCAGCATTGCGCGAGCAACGTCACTAAGGCTGACAGAATTCATGTCAGCCAATGAAGGCATTGCCGCTAATGGGATTGAACATTGCATACGATTGAGAATTGTCGAGTGCTTGTGCGCGGACCGCAAGCAAAATAAAACCCGACCACCCATAGGGTGGTCGGGTGGGTCCGCACGGAGGTTGCGGATGCGTGGTCAGACCGCCAACTCGGATCGTGAAACCGGAGTTAATTCGATCTAGCCTAGCTCTTCGACGTCAGCGCCTTTGACCTCAGGTGGTGCTGACTCTTGCAATTCTGGAGGCTCTATCTTGCCGAATCTGATGAGCAGCTCTTGTTCTTGATCTTCTGTGACTTGACTAATTGATCGGAGGCTCAAGCTCATTTCCGAAAGACCACCAAAAACGATCCTGTCACCGCCGTATGGGCACAACCAGCTGTCTGTAGATTCGACGCCTAAGCGGAACGATGAGCGCATCTCGAACGACGATATTGCCAAGGTCACAAAGTAGGTCCGCTTGCCGCCAGCCTTTATCAGGAGGTTGCGATTGTCCAATGGTTGATAGTCTCGGATAGTCCGGATCGAGATGCAATCTGAACCACGGTAGTCGATGTCTCGTCCAAGGTCCTCACCATGGTCAGTGGTCGCACAAGATGTCAAGAAAACATACGAAATACATAACTTAACTCGTTGTTTTACAACATTTTGTTTTTTCCGGCGCATCAAAATAAATCTAGCCTATCGACCGATCCATTATGACTGAACTTATTCGCTTTGGCTCCTAGAATTTACATTAAGTTCAGCGCATGCCCGCGATTCTGGAGTCCCTCTTGGTAATATTTGTCCAAATGATCAAAAATACGCAGAAACGAACGGGATACCTATTCGGTTTGCGCCGATGTTCGATATTGGAATACGCGAGCTGAAACAAAATTTCTTCGAGGTAAAGAGTCTGAGGTCGCGAACAAAGACGTAATGCCCGCAGAAGTTTCAACCGATTACCCTGCGGTAACAAGTCGTCCATTACATCAGACACGGTTGAAAACCCTCGTGGAAAGCCTTGAACAGAGGACAAAGGAGCGCTTCAATCGATCAAATCTCCACAGCACGTTTGCGGGCGTTTGGGCCGAAATAACCCTCTTCACTCATCATCGGCTGTGGCTACGGCACGCGATTCATCCCGAATCCACTCACTCCAGGAGCCCACATACAAGCGCGGCATTGGTAGGCCAAGCATTTCGGCCGTGATTAATAAATGGCAAGCCGTCACACCCGAGCCGCACATAGCGACCAAAGATTGGCCCTCAGTCGTCGTCACTGAGCGACGCCATATCTCGACAAGTTCATCAATGGGGCGCCACCGGCCGTCACTTTGCAGCAGCTTCGAAAATGGCACGTTCAACGCCCCAGGAACGTGGCCGGCTTTCGAGTCAATAGGTTCGGAAACGCCATCGAATCGATTCTTGTCACGCGCATCAAGCAGTGTAAAGTCGCCGCTTTCTTGAGCTGCCGCCACTTCCTCCGTGGTGACAATCATTTTCGAATTCGGTTCAAGCTTATAGGCCATAGAATCAATTATCGGGATGTCGACTGATGTTAGCTCGCCAGCGCCCAACCAGGCGGTGATACCTCCATCAAGAACAGCGACATTTGCATGCCCAACCCAACGTAACATCCACCACAAACGTGCGGCAATGGCGCCGTTGCCATTATCGTAGACAACCACCTGCACGTCGTCGCTAACGCCCCAAGCTTCGACTACTGCTTGAAAGTCAGTGATGTCAGGCAAAGGATGTCGCCCACTGTCAGCTGATATTGGACTGGCAAGATCGTGGTCAAGATTGGCATAGACCGCGCCGTCAATATGGCCTGCCAGATATTCCTGGTACCCCTTTTCCGGCTGCATTAGTTCATGACGACAGTCGACAATACGGCACGAACCTTCCTGCAACAACGCGTTCAGTTCGGCGACGCTGATTAGATTCTTGAATATGGTCATCTCTGTTCCTGATTGACGATTTTGTAGGTTTATATGGCACATTTCGCCTTGTACACACGATTAGGGTCGGACACAATATGCGCCGGCGGCAAAGGCTGCCGCTCTGTATCTTAGATGAATGTAGGAGTCCGGTAGTGGATAAGATCCTTGTGGGCCTGAAACGCGTAGTCGATTACAACGTACGCGTTCGCGTCAGGTCGGATGGTAGCGGCGTCGACACTGATGGCGTCAAAATGAGCATCAACCCGTTCGATGAAATTGCCTTGGAAGAGGCGCTTCGCATAAAAGAACGTGGCGAAGCTAGCGAGGTAATCGTCGTCTCGATAGGCACGGCCGATGCACAACAACAACTTCGCACTGGCCTCGCCATGGGCGCCGACAGGGCCATTCTGGTTGAGTCAGACACTGCGGTTGATCCGCTAACCGGCGCGCGCGTGTTTCGTGCGCTAATCGACCGTGAAAATCCGGGTCTTGTCATCCTCGGCAAACAAGCGATAGATGATGACAACAATCAGACTGGGCAAATGCTGGCAGCCTTGTGGGAACGTCCGCAGGCAACATTCGCGTCAAAGCTCGAATTGAACGGTGATAAAGCGACGGTAACACGTGAGGTTGATGTAGGCCTCGAAGTTATCGAAATTGATCTTCCGGCCGTGATTACGACGGACCTGCGTCTGAACGAACCACGGTACGTAAAACTCCCGGACATAATGAAAGCCAAGAAAAAGCCGCTGGACCTAATCCCGCTAGGCGATCTCGGCGTTACTGCTGCGACACCGATGAAACAGGTCAATTTTGAACCTCCAGAAGACCGACATAAAGGCATTATGGTCGACGATGTCGCTGGTCTCGTAGTAGCACTCAAAGAAAAGGGACTACTTTAATGTCAAAGATACTCATTATTGCTGAGCATGCCGAGGGAAGTGTTAATCCCTGTACTGCAAAGTGTCTTAGTTGCGCGGCAGATATTCCGGATGCGGAAATTCACGTGGCAGTCTTTGCAGTCGATGGCGCCGCGCTCGCGAGTGAAATCGCGACGCTCGCATTAGTCTCGACTGTTATCCAAATAGACAACTTAGCCAACGCTAATTCTATGGGTGCAATAGTTGCGCCTCAAATTGTTGCTATTGCGGATGGCTATACGCATATCTTCGGACCCTCTACGACGTTCGGCAAAGATCTCATGCCAAGGGTAGCAGCGCTTCTTGGTGTTAACCAAATTAGTGACGTAATGGCTGTTCTTGGTAGTCATAGCTTCAAACGCCCGATTTACGCAGGCAATGCAATCCTCACAGTCGAGGCGTCGGCTGATCTCCCAGTTGTTGCGACCGTACGAACGGCCTCTTACCAGGAGGCAGACAACGGCGGTAACGCCACGATTGAGATTCGAACGGTTGCAGCAGCGGACATCCCGGAACATACACGTTTTGTCGAACTTCAGGCTGGGGCTTCAGATCGCCCTGACTTACAAACGGCCGCCAAAGTCATCTCGGGTGGCAGAGCGTTAGCGAGCGCTGAGAATTTTGAAATCATATTCAAACTTGCGGATGCTTTTGGCGCTGGCGTCGGAGCCTCTCGTGCTGCTGTCGATGCCGGATACGTGCCGAACGAAATGCAGGTCGGACAAACCGGCAAGATCATTGCACCTGATCTCTACGTAGCGATTGGTATTTCTGGCGCCATTCAGCATCTCACTGGCATCAAAGATGCCGGCACGATAGTCGCAATTAACAAAGACGCCGAAGCGCCAATTTTTGAAGTTGCCGACATCGGACTGGTTGGCGATCTATTCACGATCGTTCCTGAATTGGAAGCTGCTATCAGCGGATAGATTTTTTCGCGCAAAAAAATAGGCCGGACACCTTGGAAAAGATATCCGACCCTTTTTTTTATGATTTATGAAAGCGCTTCGAGCACGGACTCCGCTTTACTGACATCGAGCTGACCCGGTGCCTCTACTGCAACGTGTGTCGCGACGCCGTCATCGACAATGATCGCAAATCGTTGGCCACGCAGCCCCATGCCAAACGCGGTACCGTCCATCTCAAGATCGAGCGCCTTTGCGTATTCGCCATTGCCGTCTGCAAGCATACGGACAGCGTCGCCGACACTTTGGTCATCGCCCCAGGCGTTCATGACGAATACATCATTGACTGACATGCAAGCCACTGTATCTACGCCCTTATCGCGAAGCGCTGCAGCATTGCCCACAAAACCAGGTAAATGACTGGCTGAACAAGTTGGGGTAAACGCTCCCGGCACGGAAAACAATACAACTTTCTTGCCTGAGAAAAGTTCATCCGTCGAAATTGCGCCCGGACCCGTTTCCGTCATAACGCCGAAAACGCCTGCTGGCATAATATCGCCTGCCTGTATCGCCATTTTTACATTCTCCAATTAATATTCGTTTTCAGCTACGTGGACCACAAGTCCATCCCATTCATCGTTCATTTCCAGCTGGCAAGTAAGACGACTGTTGTCTTTACGCTCGTACGCAGCGTCCAGCATACTATCTTCCATGTCATCCATTTCGGGCATTTTCTTTATCCATGCCGCGTCGATGTAACTGTGACAAGTGGCGCAGGCACAAGCACCGCCACATTCCGCAACGATTCCGTCGACGTTGTTATTGACCGCGCCCTCCATAATTGAATAGCCGTTTTCGACCTCAACTTCGCGGCGTTCGCCGCTTGGAAAAACATAAATTACTTTTGGCATATTGGGTACCTGATTTATTTTTTTCGAGCGCATTTTAAGAATGCTGGACCGCAAAGGTTAATGCGGATTGCAAATGCGCTTGGTCACAAAAAAAACGGGCGCCGATCGGCGCCCGCCTTTAATTTTTTTACTGTATTTAAATACGTTCGACAGCAGCGCGTCGTTTCGCTATTTCACGCAGTTGCTTCTGCGCTGCATTTTCAGCAAGACGAATCTGTTCATTTCTCGCTACATCACTGTTAATAACTCTAATCCACTGGTTCGCAATTCTACTGGAACGCTTCGTTTCGCCCGCTTTGGTAAACGCATTTTTTGCAGCGGTATATTTCTTTTCGTTGTATAAGCACATTCCCATCGAAATCTGGGCATTGTCCGGACTCTTTATCTTGCCTTTCTTCACGCCCGCCTCAATCGCTGATATGCATTCGCCATACATACCAAGGTTCAAATAGGCATTACCCAAACGGAGATTTAATTCACCCTCGTCACTTAACCTGGCAGCTTCTTTTAAGGCAGGAATGGCCATTTCGTCTTCAGCAGCCAAGGTCAGTGCCTGTGAAAGCATGCGGTAGTGCTTGGCATTTTTCTCGATTCGGCCTGAAGCCATTTCTTTTTTCAGCAAGACGGCCGCTTTGTACGGCACTTCATGCTGCATATAGAGCTGCGCCATGGTGGTTAGCTCCGTGCCTTTCTCAAGCAACCCCTGCGTGTGGGCAGAGTCATAGGCAGCCATCAGATTATCGTCATCACCAAGCTCCGTGAAGGCGCCTGCAAGTGAAAACCAATAAGTCTTTTTCGGCCAGCTAGCGAGAAGGATTTTTTGAATATCGCGAACCTTGCCGTAATTTTCCTGCTGGAAATACGCAAAATTCAACAAAACATACCAATCTTCTTTGATCTCGTTTTCGCGTTTTTTAGCAACTTCCATCGCGGATTCGATTGGCCGAACCATCTCGGCGTACTTACTGATCTGATAAAGATTCTGCGCATACAGAATGTATGGCTCCGGCGCGGGGTTTGTTTCCAGAACAAACCACTGATCGAGCAGCCCCAGCGCCTTCGGATAATCTTCCTCCATCGTTGTCAGCTGCGCCATCGTATAGAGCGTTTGCTTTCTAATTTGCTCTTCGAGGCTTGGAATTTGCAGCATTTCCTCGTATGCGGCCATCGCACCGGAAATATTATCGAGGTTGTAGTTCACAAACCCAATGTAGTTAAGGACATTTTGCAGTTCGTACTCGGTCAGTCCTTTCTTGCCTTTCAGCTGATTCAGCATTTTCAGAGCGCCTTGCTGATCATCGGCGTCGATCATCTCCTGCGCTTTTTGAATACGATCGTAGACTTCTTTGCTGACTGCTTGGGCTTTTTTCGTTTCCTGCTTGTCTCGTCTGTCGCGTTCGTCTTCTTCTTGTGCGAAGACCGCGCCAGATGCTAGAAGGCCACACAAAAATAGTGCGCCTGCTCGGACAAAAAAACGGTTCCTAATATTCATCATTTAAATCCTCGGCTAATTCCCGCTCTGCGCTGATTTATTCTTCTAGTTCAAATCGAATGCGTGTCGTGACACCTGCCACTTCGACGGGCTGACCGTCGACAACGCGAGGTTTGTATTTGAATTTCAGTACCGCCCTGGACGCCGCTCGTTCGAACAGACTACTGGTCGAAAACGTCACAATTGGATTGGTGACACTGCCTGTCACCGTCACGGTGAACGACATATCAACGTAACCCTCCACGCCTCGCGACAAGGCTCTTGCAGGATAAACAGGAGCGACGCGAACGATAGGAAGGTAATCGCCTTCCGCAATATTCATGCCACCCGGACCACCAATATCGATATTCGCAGATACGTCAGGTGCCGGTATAGCGATTGTTGGTGCGTTTGGATCAACAACATCGTTGTCCTGCGGTGGAACCTCTGGCGGAACTTCAGGTGGTTTCGGTGGCTTCTCAGGTGTGTAGTCATCGGTATTCAGGTTTTCGTTTCGTTTAACGCGCACAAAGTCCAGCACGTGCTTAGTACCTTCTTCACTGATCGCATCTTCGGCATGCTTGATCAGCAGGTGCATTATGAAAATCAACGACAACGTGATCGCTGATCCAACGACAATCGAAAATACATAACGGGCTATCATGATTAGCGCTCCTGTGCGGTTTCAGACCGCTTCGCTAAAAATTAAAAAGTCTGCGGAGTCATATAATCTGACTCCGCAAGCTTCAAACGGTTCCTAGGGATTCGCCGCTAACGACACGTTGAAAACACCAGCCTGTCGGGCTGCGTCCATCACGGTCACCAGCGTTTCGTTGGTCGACTTCTTGTCGGCCTGGATAACAACTGAACCTTTCGGGTTTTCCGCATGCAGCCGCTCGATATTTGGCCGCACCGCCCGTGGATCAATCATACGTTTATCGATCCAAATCTCATCATTAGAACTGATCGCAATCAAAATATTAGCATCTGCAACCGATTCCGACGTCGGTGCGTCGGGTCGGTTTACATCGATACCGGCTTCCTTAATAAATGAAGCGGTCACGATGAAGAAGATGAGCATGATGAATACGACGTCCAGCATAGGCGTGAGGTTAATTTCATTATCTTCCTCATCGCCTCCCATTCCTTGTTGTGCTCTACGCATTATCAGAGTCCTTTTAGTGGTCCATCGTGAGAGAGTCTTCCAGAAACTCTACTTCACGTGCCGCACGGCGGCTAAGCATTGTGACAAGAAGCACTCCGGAGAGCGCTCCAACCATTCCCGCCATTGTTGGCACTGTGGCCTGAGAAACACCCGCAGCCATTGCGCGGACATTTCCTGAGCCAGAGACAGCCATGACCTCAAATACTTTGATCATGCCTGTCACTGTACCTAACAAACCCAGTAGCGGGCACAATGCCACCATGGTCTGAATCATCGGAATTGAGCTATTCGTCGCATGCGAGAATTGCGAAATCAACCCTTCACGAATCATATGAGCGTGCCAGGAACGACGTTCGCTCCGAGCCTCCCATTGATCGTGAATAGTGATCGACATCCTTTTCATCACCGAACGGAAATACAGCAACCGTTCAATAATTAACGCCCACATGATGAATATCGTCCCCGCGATGACGGACAATACCCAGCCACCCAATTCCAAGAAATCCCGAACTGCTTCTACGCTGTCAAATAGCCAAAGCATATTGCCTCCTCAGCCGGGATCAGCTGTTCTTTTCGGAATGCGTGGCAACGATGCCGGCACTCTGTGACTGAAGAATGTTGATGATCTTTCGGCTTTGGCCACTCACCAAGGTATGAATCAATACCATTGGAATCGCGACAACCAGACCGAGTACCGTGGTCATCAAGGCTTGTGAGATACCGCCTGCCATCATCTTCGGATCGCCTGCACCGAACAAGGTGATGACCTGGAAGGTCTTGATCATACCGGTCACTGTTCCGAGCAGACCCATAAGCGGGGCCACAACAGAGATCACCTTAATGAACAGAAGTCCCTTCGTCAGGCCTGGCATTTCTTTCAATGCCGCCTCACTCAGTTTCAACTCGATCGTCTCGGTATCAGCGCTCGCATTTGACTCGTAAGCCGCTAATACGCGACCCAGTGGGTTGTCAGTACTAGCAGTATCACTCTTCAGCTGAGCACTCACTTTCCGCGCTGCAGATCCCAAACCAATCCAACGTACGAAGGCGATCAATAAACCGACAATACCGAGTCCAATAATGCAGTAGCCGACAATGCCGCCCTGATGTATGCGATCAGTGATCGTCGGTGATTCAACCAACAGATCCAAGATGCCGCCGCGAGTTCCATCCAAACCGAATGTTACCGGTCCGGTGGTCGCATTCGTCATGTCAGCCGCAGAATTCGTATAACGACTTTGCTCGGGTTGCCGTTGCAGCTCAACAACTGATCCCGTTTCACTGTTATAGCGCAGATAGCCGTTCTCGAACACGATGTTGAATGCCCCGACCCGTACGATATCGGTCGTAACCACTACACCATCGGCCGTTGTGACCTGATGCGCGAATTTCGAAATCCTGCCGGACTCCGTAATCTCGCGTTGCAGCTCGAACCACAGTCGCTCGATTTCCTCAATTGACGCCAAGGAACTCGCACCGGCCATTTTGCCGCCCAGCTCAACCAGAAATTCGTCTCGGTCCGGAAATTGAATATTGGTCAGAGATGTCTTGAAGCGACCCTGTGCGTCACCAGAAACAGTCTGTAGAACCCCAAAGAGCTCTTTCAATGCACCGAGGCGCTCATCAAGTGCGGCTCTGGATTGCACGATTGTTTCCTGATTACTGTTAAAAAGTCTTTCCAGACGCTCGCTATTTCGCTCTTGCCGTGTTCTCTCGGCACGCGCTTGATTAACGAGACTTTGCTGTTCGCTGCGAGACTCTGCGAAACGCGCTTCGCGCTGCTGCGCCTCAGCACTGTCCCGGGCTTGACCACGTTGGATCTGTTCCAGCAGGCCGTCCATTGAACTTGCGGCGTCCTGGGCCTGTGCCGCGCCCATTGCCACAAATACGCTGGCGATCATTATAATTATACGTTTCATTGATCAGGCTCCCCCAACAGGTTTTGACACTGGCATTGGAAGCAGTATCAATTCCGGCGCGATCAGCTGTCTGGCCACACGAATACCCTTACGGATTTCGTTGCGGTATTCACTACCCAATAGCTCGTATGCCCCGAGTTCAGCATTCCACCATCCGGTAATATTGGCATCATCAGATTGGAAATAGAGTCCAACGCGGCCTACTTTCAATATATTGTACTCGCGAACTGCGCCATCAATCGTCAGCTCTTCTTTATATATGTCGCTTGATGTGCCGTAGTCACTTTCAATCTGATAGGCCTCCATCACTTTGCGGAATTTCTCCGCGACACTTACATCGGAGCGCTCCATGATGTTTTTCAGATCATTGACGCGCTTGGTGCGTTCAGCCATCAAGAATGGAATATCCAGCGAAACGGACTGCTCGATGCCATCAATCATGCGCTCCATCAATGGAAAGATCTGTCGATTGATTACGTCGACCTGCTCCATGGAAAGCGCGATGTCATCTAGCGTTGCCGTTTGACCGTTCGTTTGCGCCGTCATTAACCGGTTGTAGACTTTCAAACCGTCGATTTCTTTATTAATCGCACGATAATCATCGGATAGCGACCGCGCTACTTCAACAACCTCATTGATTCGCTCTTGTGACTCTTGTGCGAGCTCAAGTCGTCGCATATCTGCCTGAAGAACCTGATCAACGGATGAGGTCTGGGCGAAGGCGCTGCCAGCGGCTATGACAACTACTGCGATTGCAGCACTTGTCATCTGCCGGCTGCTGTATTTGCACCGTTTCATTGATACTCCTTAATACTTTCGAGTTTTAATAGTTGTAGGATTTTGGGAGAGGGATGCGCAGTAATCACATGAATACTTACACAACAAAAGGACGGATTGCAGCCATAAGCTACCACTCCCCCTTGCGCTCGCGACCCTCTCCACTACCGCCGCGGCGATTAATTCTTGTTTTTTTACCCTTTATTTTTTAATTATTTGGACCGCCCGCTGATTGCACACCCCCTGTCCACTCAGCTTATCAATCTGGTCCCGCCTTGTTGGGTAGCTAGAATACCATAAGCGACATAGATGGCCAGCCCTTCAGCGACATAACGTAATCCGAGGCATTTGCCGTCTATGAGATCCTGGTAAACGACGGGCTCGTATTGACTCTCGAATTTCTTTAATTAGCGCAACCCAAGCGTTCGATCGCTAAAAGAAGGAAAAGCTTGCGCGTCGTTTTTTCGTTGTGGCCCGTCCCCATGCCACTCTCGTGCGTCATATGACGCTGAAATGAAGGGCAATGTGCACGAACGCAATTAACTAAAGGTGCGTTACACAAGAGACCTAGCGTAGAGGTAATCTAAATTTTTAATTTTTTAATTGTTTTATTTCAAATATTTACCGACATTAATTAATCTATTTTCGATAACTTCGTAGGCCTCGGAATCACATTAATAAACGCGCACAGCTAAGTCCCAAGCGCCACAATGGTAAAGACCGTTTCGAAGCACAACTAACTGGAATTTAGGGATTTGACATCCACTAGAGCTTGCAACATCATCCGCGCATATGAGAATGAGAATGCAATCCGCCGTACGAGTAAAACCAGTCGCCAGCCTGCTGCTTACGCAGACTGTGGTGCTCCTCCTTGCGGGGAGACACGGCGGGTAGCGTTCGAAATAAGATATCAGCAACGCCCGCCCCGCATCCAAACAGGATAGTGGGGTTTTTTTTTGCGACTTATTCGATTTATCTATTTGAACAATATGTAGGAAAAAGCCATGCAAATGTACTCAGAATTAGACGTAGACACGACTTGCCTTGAAGGTCGTCAAATCACCATTCTTGGATTTGGTAGCCAGGGCCGCGCACATGCGCTGAATCTTAAAGACAGCGGTCACAATGTGGTGATCGGCGCGCGTGCCAGCGGCGGCAGCTTCTCCAAAGCTGAAGCCGATGGCTTCATTGTGAAAGAACCCGGCGAGGCGGTCAAAGGCGCAGCGATCGTTGCGATCCTGACGCCGGACACTTCCCAATCAGGCTTGTACGCGTCCGTTCTGGACAACATAGACCAAGGCGCGTCGCTGCTTTTCGCGCATGGCTTCAATATACACTATAAGCAAATCTCGCCACGCAGCGATCTCGACGCCGTTCTCATTGCACCGAAGGGCCCAGGCGACCTTGTGCGCCGCCAATATGAAGAAGGTCATGGCGTACCGTGCCTGGTTGCCGTTGCACAAGATGCTACCGGCAATGCACTGAAACTGGCGTTAGCGTACTCACACGGAATTGGTGGTGCCCGTGCGGGTGTCATCGAAACAACGTTTGCTGAAGAAACGGAGACGGATCTGTTTGGTGAGCAAGCTGTGCTTTGCGGTGGCGCGACGGAATTGGTCGTTGCGGGTTACGACACGTTGGTCAAAGCCGGCTATCAACCAGAAGTCGCCTATTACGAAGTGATGCATGAACTCAAGCTCATCGTTGACCTATTGCATGAAGGTGGCATTCGTAAGATGCACGAATTCATCAGCGAAACGGCTGCCTGGGGCGACATGATTAGTGGCCCTCGAGTAATTGACGATCATGTGCGCGGAAAAATGCAAGAGGTCCTGAATGATATCCAGGATGGCACCTTTGCCAATCGCTGGATCGACGAAAACAAAGCCGGGCAACCCGAATACCAGCGCTTGATGAAGGCTGACCTGGATCATCCCATCGAGGAAGTTGGGGCACGTTTACGCAGCAAGATGGACTGGTTGGAAAATTAGGACCTGAAAATTGCTCGACTCACACCAAGTCGAGCAAGCTTGGGATAGCGAGTGACGAACTCCGCAAAAATGGATCCGGAGAAAATTATGGCGACGAATCACATTAAGATTTTTGATACGACTCTGAGAGATGGCGAGCAGGCACCCGGCTGCAGCATGACACTCAGAGAGAAGCTTAGAATCGCCAAAGCGCTCACCGATCTTAATGTCGACATCATAGAGGCAGGCTTCCCAGCCGCCTCTCCCGGCGATTTTGCGGCGGTAAAAGCAATCGCCGAAGAAAATAGAGGCCCGATAATTTGTGGTCTGGCTCGCTGCAATGTCGAAGATATCGAGAAAGTCCACGCCGCAGTCAAAGGTGCAGACAATCATCGTATTCATGTCTTTGTCGCGACCAGTGCCATCCATCGCCAATACAAATTAAAAATGGCGAAAGAAGAGATAATCAAAAGCGCCGTAGGCGCAATCTCGCTAGCCAAAAGCCTTTGCGATGACGTCGAATTTTCACCGGAGGATGCATCTAGAACTGAACTGGGATACCTGGCTGAGGTCGTTAGCGCTGCCATTGAGGCCGGTGCAACGACAGTCAACATTCCGGACACAGTGGGCTATACGGTTCCTGCCGAGTTCGACAATTTGTTTCGCTATCTTCATGAACACGTGGCGGGCATTAACGACATTACGTTGAGCGTGCATTGCCACAATGACTTAGGCATGGCGGTCGCCAATAGTCTTGCCGCTGTCGCAGCTGGTGCCAGACAAATCGAATGCACGATCAATGGCATTGGCGAACGCGCAGGCAACTGTTCGCTTGAAGAAGTCGTCATGGCGATTAAAACGCGCAACGAGTTCTATGACCTGCAAACGGGTGTGGATTCGACGCGCCTTTATCCAACCGCGCGATTGGTTGCTGGCATAACGGGGATGCAGATTCCACGCAACAAGGCGATCGTCGGTGAAAATGCGTTTGCTCATGAGGCCGGAATTCATCAACACGGCATGCTGCAACATGCATCAACCTATGAAATCATGAGTCCCGAGAGCATCGGCATTAGTAAATCGAATCTGGTGCTTGGCAAGCACAGCGGCAGGCACGCCTTCCGTAATCGTGTGAAAGATTTGGGCTTCGATCTCGAAGACTTCGAACTCAACCGTGCGTTCCAGGAATTCAAGAAGCTCGCCGACAAGAAAAAAGATATGTATGACGGTGATATCGAGGCAATCATTATGAATGTCGACAATTCGTCAGCGGGACCCTGGATTTTGAAATCCTTACAAATCACTTCTGCCACTGGCGAAGACGCTACGGCAAATCTCTGTCTAATCGACGAGCATGGTAACGAACTGCGGAAAAAGGGTGTTGGCGATGGACCGGTAGAAGCCGCCTTCTCCGTGTTAGTAGACGCAAGTGGCGTTGACCTGACACTGAAAAACTTCGAACTGCACAGTGCAACCGCTGGCGAAGACGCCCAGGGAGAAGCGACGGTAACTGTTGAATTCAACGGGCAACCGTATCGCGGTCAGGGCGCAAGCCAGGATATTGTTGAGGCTGCCTGCAAAGCTTATCTGGAAGTTATTAATCGTATTTTGCGGCGCAGAGAGTTAGGAATGGATGACAGCCCGATGTCAAACGATGTTAACCGTGCGACGATTTGAAAGAGTACCGGGTGCCAATATAACGATCAGCTTGTTAAGCTGCGCGCCTAATGTGACGCGCAAGATTCGGAGTAATACGCAATGAGTTTTAAGGGTGGAAAGTTAATCTGGCAAAACGGTCAGATAATTCCATGGGATCAGGCCACTGTGCATGTGATGGCACATGCCCTCCACTACGGATCGTCTGTCTTTGAGGGCATTCGGCTCTACAAAACACCGGATGGACCGGCAGTGTTTCGACTCACCGATCACATGCATCGTTTCTATGATTCTGCGAAAATTTATCGAATGCCGATCGGCTATGAAGTAGACGAGTTGATTGAGGTTTGCAAAGAAATTGTACGTGCAAATGAGTTATTCTATGGCGCCTACATTCGACCGATCGCCTTTCGTGGCCTAGGTGAGGCGGGCTTAGCAGCCAAACCTGATCACAAAGTTGATGTCGCGATTGCTGCCTGGGAATGGGGTGCCTACCTCGGCAAGGACGGTTTAGAAAATGGCGTAGATGTTTGCATTTCAAGTTGGCAACGCGTCGCGCCCAATACGATTCCAACGTTGGCTAAAGCGGGCGGCAATTATTTGTCCGGACAATTAATAAGCACGGAGGCGAAGCGACTTGGCTTTGATGAAGGCATCGCCTTATCAACGGACGGAACTGTTAGCGAAGGGGCCGGAGAAAATCTCTTTATGATTCGCGATGGTCGAATCATTACACCGCCTGCGTCGTCATCAATTCTCACCGGTTTAACGCGTGATACGGTCATCAAATTGGCGGGACGAATTGGAATGACTGTGGAAGAAAAGGCAATTCCTCGCGAAGCGCTTTACCTTGCCGACGAATTATTTTTCACCGGCACCGCAGCAGAAGTAACACCCGTTCGCTCAGTTGATCGAATCGAAATTGGCTCGGGCCAGCGCGGTCCGATCACGACGAAACTTCAAGACGCATTCTTTGGTTTGTTTAGCGGCAAAACCGAAGACCGCGATGGATGGTTGGAATTAGTTGACATGCCCTCTGCCGCCGCCAGCGGCGGAACATAGATGAACCAGTTGTGAATGACCTCGAGCCGAAAACACTGTTTGAAAAAGTTTGGTCAGAACATCTAGTCAAGGAAGAGACTGCAGACACCCCTGCCGTCATGTTTATTGACCTGCACCTGATCCATGAGGTGACTACGCCGCAAGCATTTACGCTTTTACGTGAAAACGGCCTGTCCGTACGACGGCCAGATCTGACGCTCGGCACGCTGGACCATTCAACGCCGACGACACCCGTACGCACGTTCAAGGATCTTGCGATCGTCGGAGAAGGTGCTGCAAAGCAAGTCATCAAAATGCAAGAAAATTGCGTAGAATTTGGCTTGGAACTGCACGGCTTCGATTCCGACTACCGCGGCATCGTACATGTCATGGGACCCGAGATGGGTGCGACGCAACCCGGCAAAACGATTGTTTGCGGGGATAGTCATACCAGCACGCATGGTGCCTTCGGTGCTCTCGCTTTTGGCATTGGCACAACCGAAGTCGGACACGTACTGGCGACGCAATGCTTGCTGCAGCGCAAACCGAAAACATTGGCCATAGAGATAAGCGGTCAGTTACAACCCGGTGTGACGGCAAAGGATGTCATCCTGGCAGTCATCGGGGAAATCGGCGTTGATGGCGGCACTGGGTATGTCATCGAGTTCCGCGGCACTGCAATCGAAGCGATGTCGATGGAAGCACGCATGACAGTGTGCAACATGTCGATCGAAGCTGGCGCCCGCGCCGGCATGATCGCCCCTGATGACACCACAATCGAATACCTCAAGGGCAGGCCGAAATCACCACAAGGTGCGGAATGGGATACTGCCGTTTCGCGGTGGCTCGCTTTGCGTGGCGACCCGGGTGCAAGTTTCGACAAGACCGTGCGAATTGATGGCAGCAAGTTACAGCCAATGGTTACTTTTGGCACCAACCCCGGAATGGTCATTCCAATTGGCGAAGACGTACCCGGTGCGAATGGCGATGCCAGTTTCACTAAAGCGCTCAACTACATGCAAATCGACTCTGGCAAGCCCCTTAGCCAGTCCGCCGTTGATGTCGTATTTGTTGGCAGCTGCACAAATTCCCGAATCAGCGATCTACAGCAGGCTGCAGACGTTCTGCGGGGTCGAAAAGTAGCTGACGGCGTGCGCATGCTCGTCGTACCGGGGTCACAGCAGATTAAAAAAGAAGCCGAAAAAATTGGTTTGGACAAAGTATTCATCGAAGCCGGGGCTGAGTGGCGTGAATCCGGCTGCTCCATGTGTCTTGGCATGAATGGCGACACCGTACCCAGCGGACATCTTAGTGTCAGCACCAGCAATCGAAATTTTGAGGGCCGGCAGGGAATTGGCGCGCGTACTATTCTCGCAAGTCCAATGACCGCAGCCGCCACAGCAATCGAGGGTCGCGTTGCCGATCCGCGGCCTTATCTGTAGAGCACGCATATGGAAGCCTTAAGCAAATTCGTCTCGCGAACTGTTGTGCTACCAGCAACCGACGTCGACACAGATCAAATAATTCCAGCTCGTTTTCTGACCACAACGACGCGAAAAGGACTTGGCGCGAACCTGTTCAACGATTGGCGCTTTAATACAGACGGTAGTTTGAACGGCGAATTCGTGCTTAATACACCAGCGGCAGAAGCTTGTGAGATTCTCGTTGCCGGTCGAAATTTTGGTTGTGGTTCATCGCGAGAGCATGCACCGTGGGCGCTCTTGGATTACGGATTGCGCGCCGTCATTAGCACTGAAATCGCGGACATTTTTCGCAGCAATTCTTTGAAGAACGGATTTCTTCCGATCGTCGTTGACGAAGCCACGCACAAGTGGCTCTTAGCCAATCCGGGGAGTGAAATCGAGATTGATATTGAAGCCTCTTGCATTACATTGCCGGACGGCAAAAAGGTCACCTATCCAATCGACGATTTTGCGCGCTATTGCTTGCTAAATGGCATCGATCAGCTCGGCTTTCTGCTGGGCATCGAGCAAGACATATTAAAATTTGAGAAGGAACGAACTTGGACGCCTTAATAACGGTATTACCCGGTGACGGCATCGGAGCCGAGGTGTGTGGCGCTGGTGTACAGTCGTTGGAACGAATTGCAGAAATGTATGGACATCATTTCATATTCTCGGAGCAACTCATTGGTGGCGCAGGTATCGACGCAACCGGTTCGCCATTTCCTGACGAGACAAAGGCAAGCTGCAAGGAAAGTAATGCCGTCATACTTGGCGCCGTGGGCGGGCCCAAATGGTCCGATCCCAATGCAGCGATACGACCAGAACAAGGCTTGCTCGCATTGCGCGCTGAACTGGAAGTGTTTGCGAACATGCGGCCAGTTCAGATACTCGACGAACTCGCCGACGCATCTCCGATCAAGGCCGATCGCTTACGCAACGTCGACATCATCGTCGTGCGCGAGCTTACAGGTGGAATTTACTTCGGCGAGAAAAGTCGCACGAAAGATTCAGCCACGGATTTATGCACCTATCACCGCTATGAAATTGAACGCATCATCCGTGTGGCCGCTAAACTCGCCAGCACGCGTCGCAACAAATTGTGTTCAGTCGACAAAGCAAACGTCCTGGAGACTTCGCGACTGTGGCGTGACGTTACGACAAGCACGCTTGCCAATGAGTTTCCGGAGTTGGAGTGCGAACACATTCTGGTTGACGCTGCGGCAATGCATTTGATTAATCAGCCAGCCGCATTTGACGTCATCGTTACCGAAAATATGTTTGGCGATATTTTGACGGATGAAGCCTCCATGCTGGCGGGCTCGATGGGGATGTTGCCTTCAGCCTCATTAGGCGACACAAGTTGCGGTTTGTATGAGCCCATTCATGGTTCGGCACCTGATATTGCCGGAAAAGGCATCGCCAATCCTTGCGGCATGATCGCCAGTGTAGCGCTGCTGTTACGGCATAGCCTGGGGCTGGAAGAGGAAGCCACTGCGCTCGAGCAGGCCATTCATCAAACTATCGCGGACGGCGTCCGGACCGCAGACATTGCGGCTAACAATGGCGCAACGTCAACAACATCCGAAATGACATCCGCGATTATTCAGCGACTGCAATAGAGCGGGGATACGACTCCTGAATGCTGGCCGCCTCTAGCGCGACCAATAAGTCTGCAACGAGATCCTCGCAACATTCAATGCCAATCGACAGTCTGATCAGTTCCGGTGTGATACCCGCCTTTTTCAGGGCAGCTGCACCGATTGGCGCGTGCGTCATGGACGCAGGATGACAAACTAGACTTTCCACTCCGCCCAGCGATTCGGCCAGTGAAAACAGTCTCAAAGCTTTGACGAATTGGCGCACGGCGTTTTGACCGCCATTCAATTCAAAACTAATCATTCCGCCAAATCCGCTTTGTTGCTTCACGGCAATTTCGTGGCCAGGATGCTCGCTCAGACCGGGGTAATGCACTCGCCGCACGGCGTCATGGCGATTCAATAGGTCTGCCACTATGCCAGCGTTTGCCTCATGCTGACGCATCCGCACGTGCAATGTTCTGACACCGCGCAACGTGAGATAGGAATCAAACGGCGCCCCTGTTATGCCGAGACAATTCGCCCACCAGGCAAGCTCATCTCCAAGCGCCTGGTTTGCCGCAACCACAGCACCGCCCACAATGTCGCTATGCCCATTTAGGTACTTCGTAGTCGAATGAACGACGATGTCCGCACCCAAATCAATTGGCCGCTGCAATGCGGGAGAAAGAAACGTGTTATCAACCGCCAGAAGTGCCCCGCAGTGTTTGGCCAGAGCCGATATGACTTTGATGTCTACAATTCGAAGCAACGGGTTTGAGGGTGTTTCAACCAGGATCAGACGAGGCTTATTGCTGCATGCACGCGTAACGTCGGTGCGCTTTGTTTGATCCACAAATTTCACTGAAAAGTGGCCCTTCTCAGCCAAATTTTCGAGCAATCGATAGGTCCCACCGTAACAATCGTGCGGCGCAATCAGTAAGTCACCCGGCTGCAGAAGTTGCACGACCAGATTAAGCGCGGCCATTCCTGACGAGGTCACGGTTGCAGCCGTACCACCTTCCAGTACCGCGAGCGTTGCCGCCAGAGCGTCCCGGGTCGGGTTTCCACTGCGGGTGTAGTCGTACTGTCGTTTCTCGCCCAATCCACTAAAGGTGTAATTCGAGGACAGATGCAGCGACGGAACAACCGCGCCAAATTGCGTGTCACTCTCTATCGCGGCGCGTACGGCGACGGTTGCTGGATTGACTGAATGGGTCATACTTGGATCTCCGGCTAATTTCAATTGGCACACAACAAACTTGCGTTGCTCATCGAAACCCCGCGGAAATCGCGTGGGAAGTGTCGTTACCTGCACCTGTACGGCTACGCCGAACAAACTTCAAAAACGACATTCATCTCTCGGAAGTGCAAAACACTCCGCAGGAGTTGGCACCTTTCAGAATGGTTAATTCTGTAGGTTGCCCCGGCTTCATTGGGCCTTTCCCTCAGCCGGTCTCGATGAGTCCAGCGCAGTTTACGAAGCTACAATCGCCGTAGTCAATGCAAAAATCCCCCTATTTTTTGCAACATAGAAACGTATTGCTATTTGTTTATAACGAATAACAAAGACGACCGGCATATCCATTGCGCTCAGTGAACCCCTTTATTTTACACCGCAGCCCTTCCCAGAGTCCCTGTACAATGCCGTCAATCCCAGCAGGAACACCAATGACGAAATTCAATATCGCGCGACCAGAAGTGGCCGCATTGCACAAAGTCGCCACTGGCCCCCAAGACCCGGATGCGATTCGATTGAACGCCAATGAGGCTCCCGAGACGCACTGGTTCGCCGACGACGAACAGGCGCTCAACCGCTATCCAGAGGCACGTCCAACCGTTTTGCGCGCGGAATTGGCAAAATTGTATGCGGTATCGGAAGACAACCTATTGGTGACGCGTGGCAGCAGCGAGGCAATTGACGTTGTTATTCGCACCTTTTGCCGCGCTTACCAGGATAGCGTCGTTTCGATGCCACCTACTTTCGAGTTGTATCCATACTTCGCCAGAATCCAAGGCGCTGAGAGCATTGAGGTCCCTTTGCACGATGAGACCTTCGCTGTCGATTGCGCTAGCATTTTGCACGCCTGCAAAGATGACACAAAGGTGATTTTCTTCTGCTCTCCTAACAACCCTACCGGGAGTGTTGTGGATGCCCGCGACATCCTGAGTGTCGCAGACGCACGGCGCGGCAAGTCTGTCGTCGTTGTTGACGAGGCTTACATCGAATTCTCAGAACAAGCCTCATTGACGAGCGTCGCCACCACGCATGAAAATCTCATCGTGTTGCGCACCTTGTCGAAAGCTTATGCCCTTGCCGGTGCACGTTGTGGCGTCGCCATTTCAAATCGGGAAATCATCGATATCGCCTCGGGTGTGCTGTCGCCCTTCTCCTTTGCAGCACCCTCTGAGGATTACGTGCTGCAAGCGCTAGAACCGAATCGAATGGCGGCCGCGAAACAATATGTCGAAGAAGCCATTGCCGAACGAGATCGTCTGAGTAAGGCGCTAGGCGATTTCGAGTTGGTGGAAAAAGTGTGGCCAACGGACGGTAATTTCCTCCTCCTACGCGTCAGCCGCCAACAAGCCATTCTCGACAGCCTCAGAGACCGAAAAATTCTGATTCGAGGCTATGGCGAGCACCAGGGCCTGAAAGACTGCTTGCGAATTACAGTCGGAACGCCCGCAGAGAACGACGCGCTGCTCAACGCGCTAAAGGACTTCGACACGCAATAGGTTGTTAGGCGTCGGCCTGGCAAACGTGGTGTCAGCGCTCTAATGTGGCCTGAGGAGAGACTTTCGCCCAAGCCCAGTCCCATTCGGCCGGCCATACTTTGTTTCCAGGGTTCAAGACGGTGTTTCCCAGCACGGAGCGAGCGCTGCGATAGTGATATCTCTCAGCGACGCTTAGTTTTCGGCTCTTTCACAATTACTGGCACAACCGATACAAAGCACAGCAGTCGGATCGAACTCGAGCCGCTTACGCGCAATTGGCTCGCCACACTCACGACAGTCTCCAAACTCGCCCTTATCAAGGCGCGACAGCGCGGCCGTTATCGAGTGTTGCTGGTGTTCGCGACGCCGCCCGGATGCTTGCGACATTGCCTGCGCCTGCATGGCATCCATGCGCGACAATCGACCTACTGCAGATTGATCAAGCTCAACCACCGCGGACGACGCGGCCCCAGTCGCGGCGACTTGCTCCAATGTAGCGCGAAGGGCCAGCAGCCGAGAACGCATCTCAGAAACAGCTTCAGCATCCATCTATCGAACCAAAAGACTTTTTTTAATGTTACATAAAAAAGATTTATTGTATTTTATTAAAGTGCTTTATGACTACGGATCACGATACAAACGAAGCAATTCTTGTTCTCGATCTCGCGTTAAACCCGCACGCAGTGTCGCTTGGGCTTCAGCTGGACGGGTGCGGTGCCACGCCAGGGTGTCCTGAGCGATGGTCGCCAATGGACGAAATTTCATGCCCTTATCAATTGCCCTGGCATTAACCATCCGTCCGTAATTCAGATAGCGGCCGCTCGGACGATTCCAGAAAACCACGGTGTCCTGCGGCACCTCGCCCTGCTCGACCAGGAAATCCCATGGTACCCAATTTAAGTTTGACGGCGTCGACGTAATTGCTCGAATCCCATGCACGAGTCCTGCCGTATCCAGCTCTGCTTGGGGGCCTTCCGTGTTGTAGATTCCTGTGGTGGAGTTTTCCAACAGATGAACGTAGAACTCCGAAAGATCCCTGACCTCGACAAATTGGATCGGATCCGCATGATGACCCTGGACCAAAACCTCACCACCCTCATCGAGCCGATCGACCCAGTAAGTGAATCGATCTGTTCGATCCCCTGGCCCAACAATTACCGGCGGACGGGTAATCAAGGTACGTGCACCAAATCCTTCTTGCACAATTCGTTCAGCGAGCACCTTGTTGGGCCCGTAGCCGGACCATTCCGACTCGGGAATGCCCTTCGGGCCGACAGGTGCATCTTCATCCATCACCGCGGGGATGAAATCGGTGTAAACCGCACGAGTCGACGTAAATAAATACTGGTCACAACTATTCTTCAGTAAGTCGACGCTCTGCCGAACCTGAAGCGGCGTGTAGCCAGAGTTATCAAGCACGGCATCCCAGCGCCGGCCTTCCAACGATCTCAGATTATCGTTTCGATCGCCGACCAATTTCTCCGCCTCTGGAAAGAGGTGGGTATTTGTTCTGCCGCGATTGAACAGGGTTATCTTATGACCGCGCGCTAAGGCGTGCCGCACAAAATGTGGTCCTATAAAGCCCGTACCACCGAGAACCAAAATATTGAGGCCACCCGAGGACTGCCCACTGCTTTGCTCACTACCCAGCAGACCGAGCGCCGCAATCCCCGCGGAAGCGGTCATAAATTCACGGCGTGTGTTCATGTCATCTCCCTATTGCAGGTCGGAACTACGTCGGCGTCATGACCATAAAAGGCAACAATACGCCATTCATTCTCGCGTTTTTGCAATACGTACAAGGACCTTCGAATCGCCGGAGCAATTGCATCCCCATTCCTATCCAAACGTGAAAATCGCGTATCGACGAATGCCAAATTTGCCGAGGCAATACAGACTTCCGTATCCAGAATACGTGATTCGACCCACCCTTGTGACTCTAGCAACGGATACAGGCCAGTGAGACTGTCGATCGCCGCGTCCGGATCTGCATAAATTCGATGCGGGACGCCACCCACCTGCACCGGTGTAAAATAAATCTCATGTGCCACTTTAATGACATCTTTCTCATTAAAGACAGCAAAATACTCGTGCATTTTTGCAGCGGCATCATCTGCGTCATCGGCGAACGACGAAGCGCTCACCAATAGGGTAAAGGCCAAAACAACTAATCTCATCATCGCTCCCCTCGTTTAAATCGTGATTTCTTGCGGTACATCCCTGAGATTGTAACGTGAACTCATCACATGGCCGTACGCGCCCACATTGGCAATCAGGATAATGTCCCCCTCCTCACACGGTGGCATTGCTCGATTAGTGCCAAGCTTATCCCCGGTTTCGCAGATGGGTCCGACAATGTTAACCGTTTCAGTTGGCTCGTCATCCAATTTAGTTAGGTTGACGATCTCGTGGTACGCGTCGTAAAGCGCTGGTCTGATCAGCGCGTTCATGCCAGTACTCACACCGACATAATTCACGTCACCCTTATTCTTCAGCTGTGTCACCCGCGTCAAGAGCACGCCCGCGGGCGATACCAAAAATCGACCTGGTTCCAACCAAAGTTCAAACTCGGAATTTGCCGCTTTGAATTCGCTAAGGAGTTGATCCAGGGCCTGCAAATCAAAAGCCGAATCCGTGCGTTTGTCAGCAACTCCAATGCCGCCGCCCAAGTCGAGCACCGAGACATCTGGAAAATGTCGTACTGCTTCAACAAGTGTTGCGGCAACCGCATGCCAATTGTTCGGATCTAAAACACCGGAGCCGCTGTGAGCATGAATACCAACGATGCTTGCCCCACACTCGGCAACCAGATGCTTAAGCGCTTCGATTTCATCCAACGAAATACCAAACTTGGACGTCTTGCCTACTGTAACGACATGCTCGTGATGGCCGCCCCCATGATCCGGATCCAGCCGCACAAAAAGACGCTGCCCGGCAAACAACTCGGGCCACTTCTGCAAGGGATACAGATTATCGAGCGTGACGCGCAGCCCTTCGCTCACGCCCCACGCATACTCGTCACGCGGGGCAAAATTAGGGGTGAACAATATGCGATCTTTTCCTCGATCTGGCAGTTCGTGTTGCAAACGGTCAACTTCACCAGGGGAGACACAATCGAAATCGGTGCCTGCTGCACTGAGTGTGCGTAAAACATCCGGATGAGAATTCGCTTTCATTGCGTAGAGCACACGTGAGACCGAGTTCAACGCAAGCATCGAATGTGCTGCAGATTCAATCGTTGCAAGATCGTAAACGTAGGCATCGCCACGTTCCTTGGCCATGCGCAGTAATAAATCGCGCTTATTTACCCACCACGTATCGTGCACAACGTCTGACATTTCAATATATTCCAGCCAAAAAAAACCCGCACGGAGATCCTTGCGGGCTTTATGACAGATTCCAGCTCTTTTTATTCGGCTGCTTTCCCCGTCGCTCAGACCCACGCACCTCTGGCGCGCTTTTATTTTAAGTATTATTGGGTATCGACTACGTCAACACCACAGCACAATACGTGGGCAGATATTAATTTGGTCAACGAAGATAAGCGGACGATGACCTTCAGGTCAAGTGTCCGCGCAACACATCACTCCCAAGGTGGCGCAATTGTCACTGCTCCTTCCGATGCAGATCCCACCTCAGCCCGATATTTTGCGAGTATCCCGGTGGTAACGTTGGATTTTGGTCGCACCCAGGCAGCCCGACGCTTTTCCAACTCACTTTCTGAAATTTCCAGATCAATGCGCCGCTCCTGCGCATCGATGATAATTTTGTCACCGTCCTCAATGAGGGCAATTGCACCACCCACTGCAGCCTCCGGTGAAACATGCCCGACAACAAAACCATGACTACCACCCGAAAAGCGCCCGTCAGTGATTAATGCAACGTCTTCGCCCAATCCCTTACCCATAATAGCGCCGGTCGGGCTCAACATCTCACGCATTCCGGGCCCGCCTTTCGGACCTTCGTAGCGAATGACAATGACATCGCCGGCAACAACCTCACCGTCAAGAATTGCTTGCAGGGCAAGCTCTTCCGAATGAAAAACCTTCGCAGTCCCTTCAAACCGCAAGCCTTCTTTGCCCGTAATCTTCGCCACAGCACCTTCGGTCGCAAGATTTCCATACATGATCACGAGGTGACCATCGGGTTTAATGGGATTGTCAAAGTCACGGATGATTGATTGATCATCAGGATAGTCTTCAACGTCCGCCAGATTCTCAGCCAGCGTTTTACCGGTGACCGTTAGGCAATCCCCATGCAACAACCCTCGATCCAGAAGGCGTTTCATCAACGGTTGAATTCCGCCAATTTCTATTAGTTCCGACATCAGATATTTGCCACTGGGACGGACATCCGCCAATACGGGGGATTTTTTGCCTACGCGAGTGAAATCTTCCAACGTCAATTCCACTTCGGCCTCTCGTGCCATAGCCATTAGGTGCATGACGGCGTTGGTCGACCCGCCCAGCGCGTTGACGACGGTAATCGCGTTCTCAAACGCCTCTCGGGTCATGATGTCGCGCGGCCTAATATCCTTTTTGATCAAGTTCAAAACCGCGTCACCAGCACGCAGGCAATCGTCCGCCTTACTATCCGAAATGGCCTCTTGAGCAGAGCTATTCGCGAGACTCATTCCCAAAGCCTCTATCGCCGATGCCATCGTATTGGCGGTATACATACCACCGCAGGCGCCCGGGCCTGGGATCGCTGTTCGCTCAACTTCCAATAATTCCGCATCGCCAATGGTGCCGCCGGCATGCGCACCAACCGCTTCGAACACTGACACGATGTCACGGCGTTTGGCGCCAGGTTTGATCGTGCCACCGTAAACGAAGACCGATGGCCGATTCAGTCGCGCCATTGCCATGACGCAGGCAGGCATGTTCTTGTCACAGCCACCGATTGCTATGAGCCCGTCAAACCCCTCTGCGCCTGTTACCGCTTCAATGGAGTCCGCGATAATTTCTCTCGAGACTAATGAATAGCGCATACCGAGTGTGCCCATGGCAATGCCATCGGAAACGGTAATGGTATTGAAGATAACTGCCTTGCCGCCAGCGGCATCTGCACCTGTGGCCGCTTTCTCCGCCAGGTCATGAATATGCATATTGCAGGGCGTAATCATGCTCCACGTTGATGCGATACCGATTTGTGAGCGCTTGAAATCTTCTTCGGAAAATCCAACTGCGCGGAGCATTGCTCGACTCGGCGCTTGTTCCACACCATTGACCACCAATCGCGAGTAGCGACGTAGTTCTTTTTCTTCCATGGGTAAAGCTCTCAGGGATTGGTTGTTGTTATTCCGTAAAAACGGATTCTACGTATCATCGTCTCTAATCATAACCGCAATTTGCGAAAAAAGATTTTCGCTAGCTGCTGACACCGGGTTATCCAGCTCAAGCATGAAGGCTTCATCCGACTCCTCCCTTGCATCCTGCCCTAATTGAATAATAATGCGCGCTATCCGCTGCCCGGGTGCAAAGTACACCACCGTTATATCTGGAACGAAGTAATCCTGGCCAGCCGATGCGGTTACATCCGTATAGTCGTACGCAACTTCGAGCGCAGTGTTGTCGGGGTTGTAGCGCAGCACATCAATTTGCGCAGCAGGATCATATTCCTGAACGAAATTTGATTCATCGCGAAAGCGACCGTATTGATTGGCAAGCCCTCTTCGAACGCTCGCTGATCATCGTCTTCAAGTTGCAGCTGCAGGGTCGCAAGCGTGAGGTCGGGTTCTCCCAATTTCGTTACCGTTAGCCGGACTTGATGATCCGTTTCTCGAACAGGGTTCGAGCGCATGGAAATTGTGGTACGGACCCGATCTTGACCCGCTTTGAATGAAATTTTGCCATTGTTCTCGAGCGCATACTGACCTGCGACCAACGGCGAACGGTTGCCGCTGAAACGCGTTTCGGTCAACACGATTGTCAGGTCACTCGTCGTATCGCATCTAACAAAATCGACGATGGCGTCGCCGGCGTCTTCACGAATGGATAGATTGACCGAGTCGCTGTTCCCGCTACTGCCAGCCAAGTTAACGACCGAAGTCGGGCTCGGTAGTGCAGACCAATCGATGACCTCTGCTGCAATTGGCGCCGGTTCTTCTGGCACTTCGAATTCATCAGCAAAGTCATCCTAAATTTCGGCGATCGGAAAAACGTCACCGGTCTCGATTGCCTGTCCGATACGATCAACCCAATCCGTTTGCGTCGCGATAAAACCTATTCCGATCGCGAATAATATGAACATTGTAATGCCGAAGTACGATCGCCCCATATCGTCTTCGTTGAGTTCGTACATTTTCGAATCGCTTTCCGCACGCATGGGTGCAACGAAATCAGAACTTGCTGGCGGTTTTGCCACGACTGGCTCTTCAACTCGCGCAATCGCTGCTGGTATTTCTAGTGGGGCTGCTGCAGGCGCTAGCGCAGGCTGAGCTGCTTGGTTCGGTATTGAGATCGTCGCTGGCGGTGGTACGACGACGGGTTGTGCGGAACGAATATCAGGTACTTCCGTCACCGGCTCATTCCGTTGTGGATTTTTTCCACCTGCTGGTAACACAGCCCTCGACTTTCCACACAGCGCATTTATGAATGCCTTGGGCGATTCGAATCGGGTCACTCGCGAGTATGACAAGGCATTTTTCAGTGGCTGCCATTGTGCGGCACTTAACGCTTGTGGTCGCTGTGGTTCCATTCCATCTTCAGCGGCCTGAGCCGCATTTCTTGGACCATATACTCGATAACCAGCAACCAAACGATAAAACAAACAGGCGAGCGAAAACACATCGTCTGCAGGCGCGGGGTCTTCGCCAGTCAAAACTTGCATACTTGAATATGCCGGCGTGCCACTTTCATTCACGGCAAGCTCAGCGCGCCACTTGCCTTCATTCTCTTGCTGTCGCACCCGTGCCACGCCGAAGTCGATCAATTTCACTTCTCCGGCGGGCGTGATAATTAAATTGCCGGGTTTCACATCGGCGTGAACAACGCGCGTTTGTCTGCGTAGTCGAGTGCACGACCGGTTTGTCGCACTATATCCAGCGCCGTGTCGACGTGCAGGGCGTTGCCGCCATTGTCGTCGAGAATCCTCGAAAGTGAGCGTCCTTCAAGCCAATCCATCACGATAAAATACAGGCTATCTTCTCGATCCAGATCGATAAATCGAACAATGTTCGGGTGCGTGAGGCAACGTCACTTTGCCGCCTCTTGTTGTAATGCTCTTAGCGCCGCGCCGTTTCGACACAATCGTGAGTTCAACACCTTGATCGCCACGTAGGCATCTTCTTGTCCGGTTTCGGCAAGGCGACGATCCAATGCCTTGTAGACGATGCCCATACTGCCTTCTGATACCTGCTCTTTGAGCAGGAAACGATCACGTAGAACAGAGCCTAACTTGGGCTGCTCTATCGCAACGGGTTCCGACGCCACCTCAACTGCGACTCTTGGTTTTGCGCGAGTTTGTTCCAATGCTTAGCTTCTACCTGCGCTTGAGCTTGGCCCTCAATCACGGCCGTTGCGACAAAAACGTCCTCAACAGCAGAAGCGGCGAAAATTTCATCGGCGACGACGCTCGATTTTGGCAACGGCGCGCGCACGGCCTCTTCCGTTACAATCTTGCCCAGCAGGTTCTGAACGAGTTCGAAAGTTTCCTGGCGGAGGTGCCCGCCGACATACTGCTTTTGCAACAAATCACGAATATGCGCTTCGCTGTCACCATTGCTGGACAATAATGACCGCATAGCGATGCCAAGGTCACCCAACATGGCTTCGTCATCGGCATAACCCTGTAAACGGCTCTCCAATGTGGAAAGCTGTTCCGCACAACTTTTGGCGTTCGAATTGTCGCTTTCCACACTCATATTGCGCGTATTCTAGCCTGATGCCCTAGATTTCAATCGGACTGGTCGTCAGAATAACTTACCCGGATTCATGATGTTATTCGGATCCAGCGTATTTTTTATCGCCCGCATGAGGCCCACTTCCAAGTCGCCACGATAATGCAAAAGATGCGCCTTCTTTGCCTGGCCAATACCGTGTTCTGCACTAATAGTGCCATCATGATCAACGACGATATCGTACACAACTGACGCCAGAGCTTCACGCTGCTGATCGAAGGTCCCGGGTTGCCACTCTTTGGGCTGACTGAGATTGAAATGAATATTGCCATCGCCGATGTGACCAAAAGGTACTGGTCGTATTCCTGGCAGAAATTCTTCGACCGCTGCGGTCGCCTGACGAATAAACGATCCTACCGATCCAACGGGGACGGCCACATCATGTTTAAGGCTTGCACCTTCTCTTTTTTGTGCTTCCGAAATTGAATGGCGAATCCGCCACAACGATGCACTTTCACTCCGGTTTTTAGCCAGCACAACGTCAGTCGCAAGACCTGACTCAATTTGGCGACTGAGTTCACGCAACAGCATTTCGTCATTGCCCAGATCCGACGATTCCATCAAAACATACCAGTCGGATGGTTCGATGCCCGGGATACTGCATGAGGGAATGTGCTCCTGAACAAACGTCATTGCCAGATGCGGGATCAATTCGAATGCTTGTACCTGGTCACCGAGGTTTTCTCGTAACGTCGCATACATTTCAACGGCAACACTTGGTGAGTTAATTGCGATTAATGCGGTTTGTGAATTTTTTATTGTCGGAAAGAGCCTTAGGTTCGCGCCTGTGATAACCCCGAGCGTGCCTTCGGCGCCGATAAAAAACTGCTTGAGATCGTAACCAGAAGCGTCTTTTCGAAGCGAGCGCAAACCATTCCAAATAGACCCGTCTGGAAGCACGACTTCTAACCCCAAAGCCAGACTACGTGCAGTGCCATAGCGCAATACATTGATACCGCCAGCATTCGTCGACAAGTTACCGCCAATCTGGCAGCTACCTTCGGCTGCAAGACTCAAAGGAAAAAATCGATCAGCGTCAGAAGCGGCGCTTTGAATGTTTGCCAGCGTGCACCCAGCGTCGACGGATATGGAATGATCATTGGGCGAGATCGATCGAACTCGATTCATTTTGGACAATGACAACAGTATCTGTTCACCGCTATTGTCGGGTATCGCCCCGCCACACAATCCAGTGTTACCTCCTTGCGGCACGATAGCAGTGCGCGATTCGTTGCAAGCTCGAACAACGGCGGCAACTTTCTCTGTCGAATCTGGCGACACCATTAACGGCGTGCGCCCCACCCATATGTCGCGCCATTCCCGAAGGTGCGGCTCTAGCTCCCTGGCATCATCTGTCCAATTGCCTGAACCAACGATCGTTTTAAGCTCGTCCAGTACGTTCACGTGAGATGCGCCTGTCGCAGGTAAGTTTGTGCATCAATATTACTGCCGCAAAACACCAACACAACTTTCTTGCCGGATAGTCGTTCTTTGAGCGGGCCACTAATTGCGGCAGTCGTCGCTGCACAAGCCGGCTCCACCGCAAGTTTCATTTCACGGAACAACAATCCCATCGAATCGCGTAACGCATCATCATCAACCATGACTAGCTCATCGACATTTTGATGGCATACGCTAAAGGAGTACGGCAACGCAAACGGCGCTCCTAGGCTATCGGCAATTGTGTTGACCTCCTCAACCCGCGTAGCCTTGCCCTGAAGAAAGCTTAACCGCATTGAATCAGCGCCCGTTGGTTCTACACCAAATACTTCGGAGTCCGGGTTGAGTTGTTTGACAGCGCTGGACACGCCGGCGCAAAGTCCGCCGCCGCCTATTGGGCAGATAAGCGCATCAAACGCACCAATCTGTTCACAGATTTCCAAACCGACCGTCGCTGTGCCCGAGACAACAGACTTACCTTCGAATGGGTGCACAAAGAAGCGCCCCTCTTCGCGCTGAATTTTCTCTGCTAACGCGAAGGCCGAATGTGCATCATCGCTCATGATAACTTCGGCACCGTAAGCTTCGCAGGCCGCAACACGAGCCGGGTTCGCACTTCGCATCATGACAACCTTTGCCGTGGTACCGACTGCCTTGGCGGCAAAAGCTGCGGCAATTGCATGATTGCCAGCACTTACCGCCGTAATCCCTGCTGCAAGCTCATCCTCTGTCAATCCTAAGACAGTTGCGAGAGCACCGCGCGTCTTGAATGTTCCGGTCTGTTGGAGGAACTCAAGCTTGCCCCAAATTTCAATATCATTGCCGAGCTGTCGCTCAAGATTTTTGCAGTGGATGACAGGGGTCTCAACCAACCAGGCGCGGAGCTCATCTCTTAAGCGTCGAACATCGTCAATCTGCGGCGCCTCGGCGCGAATTTCATTCAATATATTGCGCCAACATTATGTAAAGCATCAGATTTTCCTTTTATAGGCTTTGGCTGAGATTTGAAGCACCTACGGTATCCGTCGTCAAACAAATGGAACAGACGTAGCGTTTATCTAATGGGGAGTTTTGTTCCTCATTTTCAGTTTACGCGGCGTATCGCTATATTATGATTTTAATTGGTCTGCTTTTTTGCTCGAGTTGTTTTGGCTGCTGATTAGTGGGTTGGGGTTTGCACGGAATTTATTAAAAAAGAGGAAATCTACCAGCTAAACTTTAACCGTCCGACCTATTGGCCAATGCCGGTAACAATATAAGCCGCACCGGTCCAATCAGGTCCGTACAAAGCGCCTATGATCACATCATCCTTGCCATCACCGTCCACATCTCCTGCCGTTGCTACGGACTGACCAAGATATATTTCTGCTGTGTTGCCAGTCAATTTGTAGTCAGCATAGTAGAGATCTATTTCTCGATCTGTACCTAAACTATTTCCTAAAATGATATAGGCAGCTCCTTGAAACTCGTGATCTAGGCTGTAGTCCAAAGCTCCTACAAACAAGTCTGCCAAACTATCACCATCCACATCTCCGGCACTGGCTACGGTAGCTCCGGCGTAATCGCCGGGATGTTCTCCAATGAATTTGTAGTCAGCAACTGATAAAGAGTAGATCCCCGGTTCTCCAAGACTGCTTCCTAAGACTATATACGCTCCACCTGCATGATCACCACCATCGTCGAGACCAGCCGAGCCAATTAAAATATCATCCAGTCCATCGCCGTCTACATCACCAACAATTGATACTTGACTCGCATAATCGTAAGCATTTTCCCCATGAAATTTATAGTCCGCTTGTGACAGGTTCATAGTTGAGCTGGTCATACTGCTCCCCAGAATCACATAGGTCGAATGTGTTTGTGAGGCGCCTTCATCACCATCAGCGCCCACCAGAAGATCATCTAGGCCATCGCCATCAACGTCTCCGCCACCTGCAACTTGGTAGCCTGACCAGTTCTGCGGTGACTCTCCGATAAATTTATAATCTGCCTGCACAAGTTCCGTGGGGGGATTTGCAGCCAAGCTGCTGGCTAAAATTATATAAGTCGCCCCAGCGTGAGCCCCACCGACATCTTGGCCACTTGATCCAACCAAAATGTCGTCTAATCCATCGCCATCGACATCTCCCGCGCGCCCGACTGCATACCCAGCATGATCGTCTTCACTTTCGCCCATGAACTTATGGTCAGCCTCAGAAAGATCGATAGTTTTGTTTTCTCCAAAGCTACTTCCAAAAATTAGATAGGCTGCTCCTGTAATTGGCCCGTTGTCGTCGACTCCGTAAGCTCCCACCAAGATATCGTCCAGGCCGTCACCATCCACATCCCCAGTTCCAGAGGTCATAATTCCGGCCCAATCCCCTTCGTCTTCTCCAATAATTTTGTAATCAGCCTGCGAGAGATCATATGTTCCATTCTCGCCTAGGCTTTTACCGAGGATTACGTAGACAGCACCTGCATTTATTCCTCCCTCATCTTCGTTATAGGACCCTGCTAGAACATCGCTGAAACCATCTCCATCTATGTCACCCGCGCTCGAAACCCAATATCCAGAGTAGTCATTTGGACTTTCCCCTACGAATTTGTAGTCTGCTACTAGATCCTCAGCACCTGCGGGAGTGGTTGTTGGTGGAGGAGATACGGGTTGAATGCTTGCTTCACCGCCGCTGCCACCACCACCGCAGGCTACTAAAGCTAATAATATTGTTCCTGACGACATAAAGCGTTTTACGATGGGAAGCATGATTACTGAAAAGTAGCCATCAGTTTTCTTGAAGCTTCGGTTATAGTTTATAAATTCATAACCATCTTCAATGTCGCCTGGTTGAAATGACTTTCCTGTATTTTTATTCATTCTTTCTATTTGTTGCTCCACATATTTTTAGTGTCCGTCGTCAAACAAATGGAACAGACGTAGGGTTTATCTAATGGAG
>Ga0315339_1000156_pt1 | contig 105030 bp, 102 predicted proteins | sample ASW17metaG_FD_204514 | JGI IMG/M metagenome (GOLD analysis project Ga0315339, IMG submission 204514) | Ammonia-oxidizing marine archaeal communities from Pacific Ocean, United States - ASW #17 | ecosystem: Environmental > Aquatic > Marine > Oceanic | place: USA: California | collected 2016-12-05
GTGAGGGTCCCGAGCACCACCCGCCGAGCCACAAGGTAGGCTGCGCCCATCCCACTCATGCCCAGCCACAACGGCCATCGCCTCAGGAGGCGTTGGACAGGGGCACCCACGGCCCCAGGGCGAAGCAGTTCCACCGCGATAAGCACTGCAGGGAGCGTGACACCATGCTCCTTCGACAAGAGAGCCAACCCAAAGAGTGCCAAAACGGAAGCTTGTCGCCCCAGCCGGGGAGGAATGTCCTCAGCTTTGACTTCGTCGATTCGCTCGCGTGGCCCCAGATACACCACCGCAGCGGCGACCGAGAAGAGCGCGACGAGCAGCTCCGACCGCCCCGCGATATTCGCCACGGCTTCGACATGGACCGGATGCACTGCGAACACGAGGCCACCAAGAAGCGCAGCCAGGACCGGAGCACCCAAGCGGCCGAGCAAGGCGAACACCAACACGGAGACCAGCGCATGCAGGAATACGTTGGTCTTATGAAAGAAGGCGGCCTGCCCATTCCCGATCGACCAGTCCAGGGCGTAGCTACTGGTCGTGATAGGCCGGTAGGCTCCGCGACCCGCTGGCATATCCCGGAGCATCGGTTGAGAAAACATGTCGGGAATACCCGCAGCGCCCTCCGTCGCGCCGGAGGCGAACACGAAGCGCTGGTCATCCCACGCCGCGCCGTAAGAGAGCGTGTTCGAAAACACCACAACGGCGGTCAGCGCCGTCGCGATTATTGCCGCCCAGTAGGTTCGGTTCTTGCTCACGCGGGAGGCTACGCCGTGGCGGGGTGGGACGCTAGGGCAACAAAGAGGGGCCCTCGGCGCAATGTGCTGAGGTCCCCATAGCCCATTTATTCACCGATCAGGTGATGATGATCTTCCGCCGATCGATAGTTGCGCGGCGACTTTCAAGACGGCGTTCTTCTCCACGCCGCCGCGGGATTTCCGTTCGCGGATCTTCTTCACGTCCATCGATGACCTCGCGGCGTTCGGCCTCAACATCAAGGGTGTTGGTCCGGCGAACCGTGTCGCGACGTTCGCGTTCTCTCCTGCCGGCGTCTTGGCGCTCGTCGAGGTCGCGCCTGCCGTCACGGAGGCGTCGTGCCTCGTGGCGCTCAGTCGGATTTGGGCGATGCCCCCAACACGAGCGTCTGCCCAGGCCGGGTGTTCACTGTGGTCCGCAGCCCCACGCTGGAGTTCTGCCCTGGACCCATCCAGTACACCTCGCCCGTGATCTCATAGAGGTCGTCGGTGCCCTGAATAGTCGGTCCGATTTGGCTTCCATCGGCAGCAGAGACCACACCTTCACCGGTCCGCCGCCGCCCTCAGGCCACCGATATAATTCGGCGAGACGACGGCGTCGGCTCCGACCTTACGGATCTTCGACTCGTGCTCGATATCGTCGACCCGAGACACGATGCGGATGTTCGGGTTGAGCTGACGGGCCGTAAGCGTGACGACCACGTTCTCATTGTCGGAATCGGTGCAGGCCACGATGCCAGCGGCCCGCTCTACTCCTGCGGTGCGCAGGATGTCGTCGTCTGTCGGATTGCCGAGAATAATCGGCACATCGGGGAGACTCACCTTCGCGGCCCCGGCGGCCGCTCGATCTCTGATGACGAATACCACCCGGCGCTTAACCGACTCGAGCTCAGAAACGGCGTAAACGGCGGTCGACCCCGATCCGCACCCGATCAGATGGTCTCGGATCTCCGAGAACTCTCGTCCCATACGTCTTCTCTGAAATACGTGGCCGAGCTGGCCCTCAACAACGAAGGCAGTGGCCGTAGATACGAAATAGAGCGCCCCACCCATTCCCACCAAGATGAGCACCGCTGTGAAGATCAAAGCCGCGTTACTGTCGAGGGCGGCCTCGTGCCCATGGCCGACAGTCGTGAGCGTGATCGTGGTCATGAAGAACGACCGAACCCATCCAGCTGCGGGATCGATCAGACGGAAGCCTATCGTTCCGACAACAGTGATACTCATTAGGAATAGGCCGGCTCCGACCAGCCGGACCCTGAAGTCCTTTAGGTATGCGGGCAAGCTGTGCCAGGCCTGTGCAGGCCCCATCAAGCGCCTTGCCGGACCGTGAGATATGCGAGATTCTTGAGGCCTCCTGACGTACAAAGGAGCCCCATTCTTCACCGAGTGAGCCAATCCGATGGCGTTCATCCCATACGTCCCACACGAGGAGGCTGACGGCCTGTTGGCCGAGCTGTACGATCGGTACGGCGGAGAGGCCATCGACAACATTCTCAGGGTCCACTCTCTGAACCCCCGTTCGATGCGGGATCACGTGGAGCTGTACTCACACCTCATGCGGGGCCGCTCACCTTTGAGCCGTGAGCAGAGGGAGATGTTGGCAGTCACCACGTCTGCTTTGAACGACTGCTTCTACTGAATCAATCACCACGGGGCGGGTCTCCGTAAGTTACTGGGTTCAAAAGAAATTCCCCGGGCTCTCGCACGTGACTTTCGGTCCGCACCTGTCTCGGCGCCGGACGCAGTCATGCTGGCGTACGCCGAGAAGTTGACCCTGCGACCCCATGCGGTGTGCAAAGCCGATATCGACCAGCTCCGGGAGGTAGGATTCTCGGACGCCGCTGTGCTCGATATTTGTCAGGTGGTGTCGTACTACAACTACGTAAACCGACTCGCGGATGGCCTCGGCGTCGAACTCGAATCGGGTTGGACCCCTGAAGACATGACCATCACACGTGAAGAGTTCGACGTGATCTTGGTTGCCCGTCACTCGAAAAGACCAAGCCCATGATCACTCTCAAGCTGGACGGGCGTTCGCTTCGTCTGGAAGACATCGAGAACGTCGCGTTCGGTGCCGACATCGTCGTTCAGCTGGACGAAGACGCGAAGGTGCGCATGCGGGAGTCGCGTGCGCTCATCGAAGAACTCGTCTTGGCCGGCGAACCTGTCTACGGCGTCACGACGGGCTTTGGACGACTTGCCGACGTCGCGATCGCCCCTGAGAATCGTGAGGCACTTCAGCACAACCTGGTGCGTAGCCACGCATCAGGAATGGGAGACCCACTGGACAGCTCTGCGGTGCGCGCGCTAATGCTGCTTCGCGCCAACGCGCTGTCACGCGGACACTCCGGGTGCCGCGTTGAGGTGGTGGAACTCTTGCTCGGGCTTCTGAACGCAGGAATCCATCCCCGAATACCGGAGTTCGGTTCTGTAGGAGCCAGTGGGGACCTCGCCCCGTTGGCGCATGTCGCCTTGGCACTGCTTGGAGAAGGGCGCGCGGAGCATGAAGGAGTGGAGTCCGATGTAGGGCCACTCATGGCCGACGCGGGCCTCCAGCCCATGCGCCTCGGGTCCAAAGAGGGATTGGCCCTCATCAACGGGACGCAAGCTACGACCGGCATCGGGATCTTGGCCCTGCTCGCCGCTGAGCGAGCGGTCGAGTGCGCTGAGGTGGCGGGTGCCATGTCGATGGATGCCCTCCTGGGGACACCTGAGCCGTTCCGACAAGAGATCCAGGATGCGCGGCCTCACGCGGGCCAGGGCATATCGGCCGGCCGACTCAGAGCACTTGTGGCTGGATCCGAGATCCGTGAGTCGCATCGTGAGGGCGACCCGAGAGTCCAGGACGCCTATTCGCTGCGGTGCATGCCACAGGTTCACGGGGCTGCTCGTGAGGCCCTCCGATACATCCGTGGGATCCTCGAGACCGAAGCCAACAGTGCCACCGACAACCCATTGGTCTTTCCGGAAGCCGGTGTTGTCGTGAGCGGCGGCAACTTCCACGCCCAAGTGGTGTCTGCCGCGTTGGATCTACTGGCCATCGCGCTCGTCGACCTCGCCTCGATCTCGGAGCGGCGCATCGAGCGTCTCCTGAACCCCGATCTCTCCATGGGATTGCCTGCGTTTCTGAGCAAACGCCCTGGCCTCGAAAGCGGCTTCATGATTGCCCAGGTAACCGCCGTGGACCTGATCGGCGAGATGCGGGTGCTCTCGCATCCGGCCAGCGTGGACTCGATCACGACGAGTGCGAATCAAGAGGACCACGTGTCCATGGGTTTGGCTGCGGCGCGGAAGGCGTTGCGAGTGACCAGGTGTGTCGAGCGGGTTCTGGCTACGGAACTCATGTGCGCGGCCGAGGGGATCGAGTATCGCCGACCGCTCAAGTCGGGAGCGGGCGTCGAAAAGGCACACGCCACCGTCCGGGCCGTAGTCGACGCGCTGGACGGGGACCGAATGCTGGGCCCTGATTTAGACGCTCTTACCGAACTGGTACGATCCGGCGAAATGGCGCGGATCTCAAAGGAGTTGGAGGCATGACGGAGTCGGTCGCTCGCTCGGTGCGGGCCCCCCGAGGTTCCGAAATGTCCTGCAAGGGCTGGACGCAGGAGGCTGCCATGAGAATGCTCATGAACAACCTTGATCCCGAGGTCGCAGAGCAGCCCAACGATCTCATCGTGTACGGTGGGACAGGAAAGGCAGCGCGTTCGTGGGAGGCTTTTGACGCCCTCGTCGCAACGCTCAAAGAGCTCGAGAATGACGAGACGATGTTGGTGCAGTCCGGAAAGCCTGTCGGCGTCTTCCGCACGCACGAGCGCGCGCCGCGCGTCCTCATAGCCAACTCCAACTTGGTCGGCCGCTGGGCTACGTGGGACCACTTCTACGAGTTGGAGAAGCGCGGCCTGATGATGTATGGGCAGATGACTGCCGGGTCGTGGATCTACATCGGGACACAAGGCATCCTCCAGGGCACGTATGAGACCTTCGGCGTACTCGCGGAGAAGCACTTCGGGTCGACACTGAAGGGCAAGTGGGTCCTAACGGGTGGAATGGGGGGCATGGGCGGAGCTCAACCCCTCGCGGCCACCATGAACGAGGGCGCCGTTCTGTGCATCGACGTGGATGCCGATCGGATTGAACGTCGAATCGACCACCGGTACTGTGACCGAATGACGGGCAACCTGGACGAAGCGCTCGTGTGGGTTCAAGCTGCGGCGGCATTGGGTGAAGCGCTTTCAGTAGGGCTCGTGGGAAACTGCGCTGAGATCCTCCCCGAGTTGGTCGAACGCGGCATCACCCCGGACGTGGTCACGGATCAGACGTCCGCGCACGATCCGCTTAACGGTTATGTGCCAGCAGGTTTGTCTTTAGCCGACGCGGAAGCACTCCGACGTTCGGACTCAGACGAATACATCCGGCGCTCCATGGAATCGATGCGCACTCACTGTGAGGCGATCGTGGCTATGCAGGATGCTGGCGCCGTCGCGGTGGACTACGGCAATAACCTCCGTGGCTATGCACAGGATGCGGGTTTCGAGAACGCCTTTGCATACCCGGGCTTCGTGCCGGCCTATGTCCGCGAGCTCTTCTGTGAGGGAAAGGGACCGTTCCGATGGGCCGCGCTCTCGGGTGACCCCAAGGACATTCACAGGACGGACGAACTGGTTCTGGAGATGTTTCCGGAAGACGAGCACCTATGCCGTTGGATCAGGATGGCGCACGAGAAGGTCGCTTTCCAGGGGCTTCCGTCCCGTATCTGTTGGTTGGGGCAGGGCGCCCGCGCCCGCTTCGGAGTCGCCCTAAACGACCTGGTGGCGTCCGGTGAACTGAGCGCACCTGTGGTGATTGGTCGCGATCATTTGGACACCGGGAGTGTCGCGTCGCCTGGCCGTGAGACCGAAGCCATGAAGGACGGCTCGGACGCGGTCGCCGACTGGCCGATCCTGAACGCACTGCTCAATACCGCTTCAGGCGCGAGCTGGGTCTCGTTTCATCACGGCGGCGGCGTCGGTATCGGCAATTCGCTCCATGCAGGTCAGGTCATCGTCGCCGACGGAACCCCGGAAATGCGGGAGCGCATCCAGCGGGTGCTGACGAACGATCCAGGGATCGGCGTCGCACGCCATGCGGACGCGGGCTACGAGACGGCGATCAAAACGGCGCGGGCAGAAGGCCTGAATATCCCGATGCTGGGCGACTAGCGCAGAGGGACCCCCGCGTGGTGGGGGAGAGCCTCAGCGGCGCAGCCGGCGTGCCACGTCACGGAATCGCTCAGCGACCTCTTCCTGCCGAGCATGACGGCCGTCTCGCACCACCCAGGTGCCACACGCCATGACGTCACGCACGGCTGAATCTTCACCGCTGAAGATCCAGGAGTCGAGCCATTCGTCGCTGCGCCGACCGATCATGGAGGTGTGCTCCGTGTCCAAGGCGACGAAGTCCGCTCGTGAGCCCTCTGAGATCGCTCCAATCGGTGCCCCGCATGCCTGGGCTCCGCCCTTCCAAGCCCCTTCGAGGAGCGCTCTTCCCGAGGAACGGTCGCTCTGACCCGCCGCAATATTTCGCTCCTGGGTCACGAGACGCTGGCTGTACTCGAGCATGCGCAGATCCGCTACAGGACTCACGCTGATATGTGAGTCGGTACCCACACCCCAACGACCTTCGACCGCTGCGTAGTCAGCAAACGGGAAGACGCCGTCCCCGAGATTCGCTTCAGTGGTCGGACAAAGCCCCACGACGGCGCCGGTCTCGGCCAGAGCAAGAGTCTCCCCGATGGTCATGTGCGTCGCATGAATCGCACACCAACGCTCATCCACCGGCGCATTCGACAGCAGCCACTCGACCGGGCGAGCCCCGGACCAGGCGACACAAGCGTCGACCTCGCGCCTTTGCTCCGCGATATGGATGTGAATAGGGCCCTCGGCGTCGATCGCTCCCATTGCTGTGACCACCAGATCGAGGTCCTCAGGGGGCACAGCACGCAGCGAATGCAGCGCCAACCCGACGTTGTGCCGCACGTCTCCTTGCGAGCTTTGTCGGAGTATTGCCACGTCGTTCAAGAGCGCGTCCACCGTGGCCACAAACCGCGCCTGACCATGCGTCGGCGGCTTGCCGCCGAAGTCGGAGGTGCGATAGAGCACCGGCAGCAGGGTCGTGCCGATACCGCTGGTTTCCGCCGCCGCCAAGACACGTCGAGCCATCTCGATCGGGTCCCCGTAGGCGCCACCATCGACATCGTTTCGGAGGTAGTGGAATTCGGCGACGTGGGTGTACCCATGCCGAAGCAGCTCGACCTGCAACTGGGCGGCAACGGCTTCGACGTCGTCCGGAGACATTCGCTCTAGGAACGCGTACATGCGCTCCCTCCATCCCCAAAATGAGTCTCCGCGCTCCGAGCCTCGCTCTGCCAAGCCAGACATCGCTCGCTGGAACGCGTGAGAATGAAGGTTCGGCACGCCGGGAACGACAACGCCTGGCACGACCTCGGCTTCCGCCGGCTCACCACCGGGAGTCACCGACTCAATCAGCCCATCGGGTCCGACCGATACGCGCACACGTTCGGCCCAACCGTCGGGTAACAAAGCGAGATCGAAAAAGAGGTCTGACATGGCGTGGCAGTGTAGATTCCCACCGGAGCGGGAGTCAACGAGGAGGAACCCCTGAGCAACTGCGACTTACTGATCACCAACGTACACGTCGCCACCATGGTCCCCAACGGCACCCCCTATGGAACTGTGCTGGACGCCGCCATAACGATCGCGGATGGGCGCGTGACCTGGGTGGGGCCCGCCGGCCAGTTGCCGGCGCCCCTACGCGACGCCGCAGGCCAGACCGTTGACGGGGGCGGGGGCTGGATCACACCTGGCCTCATCGACTGCCACACACATTTGGTCTTTGGCGGCGATCGCGCCCATGAGTTCGAAATCCGCCTGGCAGGCGCCAGCTACGAAGAGATCGCACGGGCGGGCGGAGGCATCGTCTCGACCGTGGCTGCGACCCGGGAAGCATCAGACGACGACCTGTACCGCGTGGCAAGCGACCGACTCCGTGAGATGATCGAGCAGGGGGTCACCACAGTTGAGATCAAGTCCGGATACGGACTCAATGTCGAGACAGAAATGCGAATGCTCGCGGTCGCGAGGCGGTTGGGAGACGCGATGCCTGTCACCGTCTCCACGACGCTGCTGGGGGCCCATGCACTTCCGGTGGAATTTGCGGATGACCGGGCGGGCTATATCGCCTTAGTGGCGGAGCAGATGATCCCAAGGGCCGCCGCCGCGGGGCTCGCAGATGCGGTGGACGCCTTTTGTGAGGGGATCGGCTTCACCGCAGACGAATGCCGGACGGTGTTTGAAGCAGCCGGGCGACACGGACTCGCGGTGAGACTCCATGCCGACCAACTGTCTGATCTCGGCGGCGCAGCGCTCGCTGCCGACTTTGGGGCCCGATCCGCGGATCATCTGGAGTACACATCTCCGGAAGGCGCACGTGCCATGGCTGCTGCCGGCACCACCGCGGTATTACTCCCCGGCGCCTATCATTTCTTGCAAGAACCGACGAAGCCGCCGGTAGAGGCCTTCCGTGAGGCTGGAGTCCGTCTGGCCGTGGCTTCGGACTACAACCCAGGCTCGTCGCCGGTGGGCTCACCGCTGGTGACACTCAATCTGGCGTGTGTCCTGTTTGGCCTCACTCCAGAGGAGGCTCTCGCCGGGATGACGCGCAACGCTGCACCAGTCCTTGGGCTCGACGGAGAGGCCGGAGTGCTCACCGAAGGTGCTCGGGCAGACATGGTCCTATGGGACGTGCAGCGTCCTGCGGAATTGTGCTATTGGCTCGGGCGGAATCCGTGCCGGGCCGTCGTTCAAGACGGGGCAGTGGTTCACTCCACCTGATACGGAAACCGGGCCCTCGCACATGATGCGAGAGCCCTGCCGTTTCCATGAGATTGCCTCCCGTCCTAGTTGCCACCCCGACGTCTGGGCGGTGCCCTGCGTGCAGGCCTGGACGAGCCTGAACTTCTCGTTGGCGCTGAACGAGTGGCTGGCCGCGCAGGTGCGGACCGCGTCGTCGGCGCCCGTGACGGCGCTGAACGAGTGGCCGGCCGCGCAGGTGCGGACCGCGTCGTCGGCGCCCGTGACGGCGCTGAACGAGTGGCCGGCCGCGCAGGTGCGGACCGCGTCGTCGGCGCCCGTGACGGCGCTGAACGGGTGGCCGGCCGCGAAGGTGCGGACCGTGTCGTCGGCGCCCGTGACGGCGCTGAACGGGTGGCCGGCCGCGAAGGTGCGGACCGTGTCGTCGGCGCCCGTGACGGCGCTGAACGAGTGGCCGGCCGCGAAGGTGCGGACCGCGTCGTTGTGCTGCGAGCCGGCGCGGACCGCGTTGACGTGCCTCGACTCGGAACTGCCTGCCGTGTTGGCTTTTGCCCCGATGTGCCGGATGGCCTGGCCCGTGTCACCGGAACTCTAGTCGGTGCCACTCTCGTTCCGGGCGTGCGACTCGAAGTGGGCCGTGTGGCCGGCGTACGGTTCGTCGCCCCTGCCGGTGCCCGCGTGCGGGGTGGCGTGCCGAGCACACTGGAAGGACGGGGCCGGGGGGTTCCACTCGCCCTGGTCTTTCCGGACGGCTGGCTCGCACCGGTCGAAGGCTGCGCGCCCGAGTTCGGCGCGCGGACGGTGCCCGGGCGGACCCGAGCACTTCCGGAAGCCTGCCCACCCGTTCTGACACGGTCAGCAGGACGCGCGCTCGCGCCCGCCCGGGTCCGAGGCGGAGTCACGGCCGGGCCATTCCGGCTCGTCCCGGGCCGCTCCGATGGAGTGGCGGTCCTACCCGTTGTTGGACGAGCAGAAGGCGGCGTGCCCCGACCGGTGGAAGGACGTGGTCCAACACGAGGCGTTACCGAAGACCTGCCCGTTGTCGGACGAGCACTGCCGTTCCCGGCGCGTGTGTCCGTCCCAGAAGGACGCGCGGTGCGCCGACCATCAGAGCCCGCACGAGCCGGAGCATTCGACGCACCCGTGGCGTTCCCAGCCTGCGGGCGCCGTACGGCGGTGCGTGTGGTTCCCGTCCTTGGGCTCTCCTTGTAGCCGACACCGTACCCAGCGAAGGGGGACGGGCGGCCAATGGCCACGCGCGTGCGTCCACCTCCGTAGACCGTCCGCGTACGACCATAGCCACCGTAGTAGTCACCGTAGTAGCCACCGTAAGAGGCGCCGTAGTATCCGCCGTAACTACGCCCGGCGTAGTAGCCATCTGCGAAACCACCCCAATACCGGTCGTATCCCCAGTACGAACCACCCCAGGGCGACATGACGGGGTCTGACCAGAAGACGAATGCCGAGCGCGAGCCGTAGTAACCACCCCAGCCACCGCTGAACCCACCACGAGACCGATATGAGTTCCGGTACCCATAGGGGCTATAGGCCAGGCAATCGTAGTATGGGTCTCCGTAGGGATCCCAAAAGCTGTCCCAGTAGTAGTCCCAGCACGAATAGTCGTCGTAATAACTGCCGCCACCCCAGGAACGTCCACGCTCGGAATACATTTCATATGCCGGATCCTGGTACAGGGCAGAGTGGCGCATTCCCAGACCGGTCCCAACGAAGAGGGATCGATCATCGTAGTAGCCGCCACCCATGCCGACGCTGACGCCGGCAAAGAGCGGGCCTACGCCAACGGAGAACGAGGCGTGGGCCTGCGCGTGACTTTCAGCCGAACTAAGGGCGAAGAACGCAGCGATGATCAATGTAATTCGAGCCAGGATACGCACGGTCATACTCCTTATAGTGGTCACCGCCCCACAGAAGTGCACGGTCTGTGCCAAACACGCGCTAAGGTGTCAAAATGTTATAACGCAACATCTTATGCACATGCTCTCATCCTGTTTCAACCCCCGTTCGATGTCCAAATATAGGGACAGGGGACGCTCCTGAAGGACACCTGGCCCACCTAGGGCCCGTGTGCCACCATTCCTGTGAGGAAGGCGTCCAGCTCGTCTTCACTCGTCATAAGATTCGGAGAGATCCGTAACGAGTTCAGTCCGCCTCCAAAGGCGCGGACGACCCCCCCCATCGATCCGAACAAGGCCGAACCCATCTCGGGCGCCGCCACCCCGGTGCGCGAAACGGCCATGATCACGGACGAAAGTTCCCAATCATTGGGGGAGTGCCACTCGAGCGTCGGCTCAGCCGCGACTCGATCTCGGACCCGATGCCACAGAGCCTCATATCGACGGGCCTTTTCCGTCATCCCAAGAGCGTCCTGGAAGTCGAGCGCGTCGCCGAAGGCCACGACGGCCGGCCATGCCCGCGTCGAATAGTCCTCATAATCACGCGCAGTGCCATCCATTCCGCGTTCCGACGTCTTGTGCCACATGCGCGGCAATTGGGGACGTACCGCCTCTGAGACGTAGAAGAGTCCCAGTCCCTTGGGAGACTGAAGCCACTTGTGCGGACTCATGGCGTAGGCGTCGACACCCGCGTCGGAGAGGTCGACCGGGATCATGCCGACCGACTGCGCTCCATCGACCAAGATGAACTCGACTCCACGGGCACGGGCCGCTGATGCGATCTCCTTCATGGGATGCCGCAGACCGATCATGTTGTCGACATGCGGGATGACCAGCACACGCGTTTCGGGCCGAATCGCTTCTACGTGCACTGCAACAACTTCCTCGGCGGTTAATTCCGCCCCGCGTTCCACCGGAAAAGGAAAGCGCCGAACCGTAAAGCCGCGATCCGCCGCCAGGACGTCCCACGGGACACTCGCACCGGAGTGGTTGACCGAACTGAAAAGAATCTCGTCCCCGGGCCCGAGCGGCAGTCCGTGAGCCAAGATGTTGAAGCCTTCCGTCGTGTTGTGCGTGATCGCGAGATCGTCCGCGTTGCAGTTCAAGAGTGCGGCCGACTGACTGCGCACACGTTCTGCGACCTCGCGCCAAACTGAGCCCCATACATAGAGCGACGGATGGGACTCACACAGTCCCAAGTAACCGGCGTGCGCGTCGACAACCGCCTTGGGCGCTGTCCCGATGGATGCATGGTTCAAGTAGATGAGGTCTCGCGAGAGGAGGTATTCGTCCCGGAGGCGGCGGACAGCTGCCGGGTCGTGAGCCCGGAACCCCAGGCCGTCGATGGAGTGGTCAAACGCCGCGCTCAACTCCGTAGCCCGGCCCAAGACGGCACCGCCCACGGCTCCAGCACCTAACACCTTTAGAAAGCCTCGACGGCTCGTTTGCGTATCAGTCATTCGTACCCTCACTTGAACTGAATCAGACGTACGTCTTGATCATCAGCGAAAATAGTAGAAGATTCTTTCGTGTCCGGCCGACAGTAACTCATCGGCGCCAGCGCGGCCTCCTGGTCGGCTGAAGAGGATAGCTCCACAGGCTCCAAAAATTTTGGGGTCTTTTCTGCGGCCTCTCGTGTGCCGAAGTGCCACGACAGTACCGCGCTCCGCAACATGGGTTATATAACGTGCCCGAATCGCCAAGAAATCAAAAAGGCGACGGAGAGGGCAAGCCACGCGGCAACAATAGCCGTCGTCGTGGGCGCCGGCGCCGTAAGGGCCGGGGCCAAGGTGGTAACGACGGTGGTGGTCCAAGCGAGGCTGAACTCCAGTCGCAATTGCCAGACACTCCTGAAGAGCTCGAAGCGCAATCCAGGCCACTAGGCCTATTGGAAGTGCTCGGTAGCGGATCCGGATTCGTCCGGCGCCGTGACTCAGGCTACACGCCCAGCAACGACGACATCTACGTCGGCTCCAGGATGATCCAGAAGTATGGGCTCCGGACCGGTGACGAACTCGTCGGAATCGTGGGTACACCCCGCAGTGGCAAGAGTCCGCCGCTCGCACATATCCAACGGATCAACGACCGACCGCCCGAAGACGCGATGCGGCGGCCGGACTTCCAGCGCCTGAGCGCCATGCACCCTGACGAGCAGCTCGTCTTGGAGTGCGACCGCACAGTGATGGGTCAGCCCGACTACACGAATCGTGTGATCGATCTGCTGTGTCCGCTTGGCAAGGGACAGCGGGCGATGATCGTGGCTCCGGCGAAAGCCGGTAAGACCACGGTTCTCCAGGCAGTCGCCGAGGGCGTGGTAAAGAACCATCCCGAATGCCACCTCATGATCCTCCTCGTGGACGAGCGTCCTGAGGAAGTGACCGAGATGGAGCAGTGCGGGTTCGGTGAGGTCATCGCGTCAACGTTCGACCAGCAAGCAGACCGCCACGTACAGGTCGCTGAGATCACACTCGAGCGAGCCAGACGGCGGGTGGAGCAGGGTGAGGATGTGGTCATCATCCTCGATTCCATCACACGCATGGCACGCGCCTACAACACGGCCCACAGCGGTAGTGGGCGCACGCTGTCTGGTGGCCTGGACACGAACGCACTCGAGAAGCCGAAACGCTTCTTGGGGTCGGCGCGGAAGATCGATCCGGCGCAGGGCGGTGGTTCTTTGACGATTATCGCGACTGCGCTCGTCGACACGGGATCGCGTATGGACCAGGTGATCTTCGAGGAGTTCAAGGGGACCGGTAACAGTGAGCTGGTTCTGTCACGTGAGATCGCCGACCGGCGGGTTTATCCCGCGATCGACGTCGCGGGTTCTTCGACCCGGAAGGAAGAGCTTCTGCTGGACGAAGACGCGCTGTGGCTGTCACACGCCATGCGTCGTCAGCTCGGTGGTCAGGGCCCGACGGATGCGATGACGGAGCTATTAGGTGCGATGAAGAAGACCGAATCGAACCGCGCGCTCATCAATTGGGCGCGGAACCAGTAGAGTCCTTTGGGACTCCCTAGCGAGACGCGCCCGTCGACCCAGAGTCGGCGGGCGCTTCGTTTCGCTCTGAATCAAGCACCGTCGTCTCGGCCCCAAGGGCGGCGAGCTTCCCCAGTCCCTTGGTCAACTCGCGGGTCTGGGCCTTGTTCATGAAGAAGGCCCAATAACCCATGAGTGGATTCCTCCCCAGGTCACCGGACTCATGCCATGCGATCCTCGTGGTGGTTCCGTTGGGGGTCAGCTCTATAGTGCCCTCCGTCCGCATGCTCCGCCCGACCTGCACCTGATACCGGACCGACCGCGGAGCGTCTGACTCGGCGATGGTGAAGGACCCCGATCCGAGCTCTTCGTCGTCCCAAGAGAGCGTGGCTCCGCTTCCCGTTTCTGGCCCCGAACGAACGACGCCGCTGTCCGGCCAAAACGTCCAGCCCCGCCATCCTTCTGGGGAATCCAAATGCTGGAAGAGTTCCTCGGGTGACGCCCCCGCGACGAGGGTCGCTTCGGCTTCCCAACTCGCAGGAAGAGCCACACCCACCAGGATCAGAAAAATCAGGAAGAGGGCGCCACCCCCAAGGATGATGGTCCCCAAACTGAACGGCGTCCTATGCACCTGGCGCTCCTAGCGTGTCGATGATGTTGCTGAGCACCCGCCAAACGTTACGGGCCATGATGCCATGGCCTTCAACCGTAGGGTGGATCTGGTCGGCCTGGTTCAATTCAGGGATCCCTGCAACGCTGTCCAGAAGGAATGGAACGAGCGCGGAAGATGTCTCTTCTGCCACCAACGGGAAGACCGCCGCGAAGCGAGTCGTGTACATGAACCCAAAGTTGGGCGGAGCCTGCATTCCCGCGATCACGACGGGTGTCCCCGGGTATCGGGTACGCGTCCGCTCAACGATCTCGCGCAGATTGGCTTCGAGCGTGAGCGGATCGTGACCGCGCAGGCCATCGTTCGCGCCTAACTCCAGCACGAGAACGTCCAGAGGCTCTCGGAGTACCCAATCCAGGCGGCGTAGTCCTCCGGCACTGGTTTCACCCGACACACCGGCATTGATGGCGTGTACGGGAGTGCCAGCAGAGTCCGCCAGTGCTGCGATCTGCGCCACATAACTATCCTCCTCGCTCGCGAGGCCTAACCCGGCAGTGAGACTCGTGCCCAAAAACACCACCCGCGGACGCCCGTCGTCGTCTGCCTCAACGGTTGGGACAACCGGCGAGGTAGCTTCCTCACTCGGTACAACGGGTGCAGGCGCCTCCTCGGCGGAGCAGGCGACAAGTACAACTGCAACAGATGCGAAAAGGAATCGGGTCATATGATGATCGTGGCGGAGGGGCTGGAGAAAACCTACACCAGTGGGGGTCGCCCTCTGAAGGTACTGGACGCGGTTGATCTCTCTGTGGAAGACGAGTCCTTCCTCGCCGTCGTGGGGCCATCCGGAAGCGGCAAGACGACGTTGTTGGGCCTACTGGCCGGGCTGGACGAACCGTCCGGCGGATCCGTGGTGCTGAATGGTCAAGATATCTTCACCCTCACAGAGGACGGACGTTCCGAATTTCGAGCCCAGAACATCGGATTCGTCTTTCAGACCTTCCATCTGCTGCCGACGCTGACAGCCATCGAAAACGTCCTAGTTCCGTTGGAACTGCGCGGACTCACGGCCGGAGCGCGGGCAGACGCGGAGACGCTCTTGGAACGGGTCGGACTTGGGGGCCGCTTGGATCACTACCCGGCACAACTGTCGGGTGGTGAGCAGCAGCGGGTGGCGCTGGCTCGTGCATTTGCGAATCGGCCGAAGATTCTGTTCGCTGATGAACCCACCGGGAATCTCGACAGCGAAACGGGGGCGGGGATCGTCGAGATTTTGGAGGAATTGAACCAAGACTCCCGCACGACACTCGTTATGGTGACGCATGACCTCATCCTGGCGGAACGAGCGCACCGAGTGGTGTCCTTGTCCGGGGGGCGCGTCGTCGCGGATCGGCCCGGCACGAACGCTGGCTCTCGATCCAGCGCCTCTTGAAGAGCCCACTTCGGATCGGCTTCGCGTTACGCATGGCGTGGAGGGAAAGCCGCCACAGCTTTCGCCGCGTCGGGGTATACATGGTCTCGATCACACTGGGAGTTGGGGCGCTCGTAGCCATTCACTCCTTCCGCGACGATGTGTCCAGATCCGTCCAGGAAGAGGCGGATGTACTCATGGGCGCCAACGCTCGGCTCGCCTCAGGGAGAGTGTACCCGGACTCGGTAGCTCGACTCCTGGACTCCCTTCGTGCGGAAGGCGTCGAGACGTCCAGGGTCACCACAGCCAGTTCAATGGTTCTCGCGCCATCCTCGAACACCGTGCGTCTTCTGCAAGTACGAGCTGTCGAGGGTGGGTACCCCTTCTATGGGACGGTAACCACGCGCCCGGAGGGCCGATGGACGGGGTCGCTCTCACCCGAAGAAATTCTGGTGGACCCGGCCGTGCTCACCCAGTTGGACGTCGTGGTCGGCGACACGCTGGTCGTGGGACGCGCCCGCCTCGCGATCAGTGCCACGGTGGAAGATCTGCCCACGAGTTTGGGATTCCAGACCGCCATTGGCCCGCGTGTCTATATCTCCCAAGAGGCACTGACCCGCGCCGAACTCTTGGGCTTCGGAAGCTTGGCAGAGCATGAGACCTACTTGCGCATGCCGGACCGCGAGGCTCGTGAGACTTTTCGAACGCGTTACGAGGAGGTATTAGAGGCGACCAAGGTCCGCTTCTTCTTGGCTGAGGAACAAGCACAGTCACTATCGAACGGGATTCGCTTCTTGGGCCGCTTTTTAGCCCTCGTCGGGCTCGCAGCTTTGTTGCTTGGCGGAATCGGCGTAGCGAGTGCGATCCACGTCTTTGCTCGGGACAAACGGACCGAGGCGGCGGTGCTGCGTTGCATTGGGGTCGGGCAATGGACCGCCTTCATCGCTTATTTGATCCAGGCTTCCGCCTTGGGCCTGCTCGGGGCTTTCGGGGGCGTAGTGGTGGGGGTCGCCGTACAGCAGGTGCTCCCGTTCGTCCTCGGTGATGTCCTGCCCGTCGATGTGACCACGCGCTTCTCGTTCACATCCGCTGCTGCCGGGCTGGGAATCGGCGTGTGGGTGGCCTTCATCTTCGCCGTCATCCCGCTGCTCCAGATCAGGAACGTCCCGCCGCTCCAGGCGATCCGACAAGATTTCGAGCCGGAGCGGAATCGTCTGGACCCCTTCACACTCGCGGCCTACGGCTTCCTGGCTGCCAGCGTTGTGGCGTTGTGCGTTCTGGAGGCACCCGAGCCCGCGCTCGGTCTCGGATTCGCGGGGGCCCTCACGGTGGTCGTCGGACTCCTCACTGGAGTCGGATGGGTCATGATGCGAGCCACTCGGCGCTTCTTCCCACGCCGGGCGTCGTACCCCGTGCGCCAGGGCGTCTCCAATCTATTCCGGCCCCAGAATCAAACGATCGCCGTTACCCTCGCGCTCGGCTTCGGAGCATTCGTGATTGGGACCGTGGTCGAAGTGGAGGGGAATCTGCGTAAAGACCTCACCCTGTCTTTCGGAGGGGGACAACCGAACCTGCTCTTCTTCGATATCCAGAAGGACCAGGTCGAGGGTGTCGTGAACCTTTTGCCGGAAGATGCTCGCGCGGGAGCCGACGTGGCCCCTCTGGTGTCCGCCAGAATCGTGGGCATCAACGGGCAGACGAATGACGAGTTACGTGCGGATTCAGTCCGTGAGGATCGGCCGGACGCTTGGGCTCTGCGCAGACAGTATCGGAACACGTATCGAGAGCGACTCGGACGAGCAGAGGAGTTGATCTCCGGGCGCTGGTGGGACGGCACGCCCGGAAGTGAAGACGGCACACGTGTGGACGCGGGAGATCTCACGCGTGTGTCGCTCGAGTCCGAAGTGGCCGAAGGTCTCAAGGTTGGACTTGGAGACACCATTCAGTGGGAGGTGTCCGGCGTCCCGATCTCCGCCGTGGTCACGAGCATCCGCACCGTCGATTGGGGCCAGATGGAGCCGAACTTCTATGCCATCTTCGAGCCCGGTGGGCTGGAAGACGCACCACAAACGGCGATCATGGTGGCGCGTCTCCCCGACCCAGAGGCACGAGCCTCGGTGCAGCGAGACCTAGTGACGGCCTTTCCAAATGTGTCGGCTCTCGACTTCTCGAGAGTTCAGGAAGCCATCGACTCGGTTCTGTCCAAGGTTCGGCAGGCCGTAGCGTTCCTTGGTCTCTTCTCCGCCATCGCCGGTATGGTCGTGCTCGTGGGGGCGTTGGCCTCGTCACGGGCGCAACGCCTTCGAGAGGGGGCGCTGCTCAAGACACTAGGTGCGAGCAAACGCCAAGTGCTGACGGTGCTCTTCTCCGAGTATCTCGCGTTGGGGACCCTGGCGACCGCGAGCGGGCTGCTTCTCGCCGCTGTGAGTGCCGCGATTGTGATGCCGCTCGTCTTCGAGATCGATTACAGCCCTCGATTCGTCGCACTGAGCGGAATTTGGCTCGCGGTGACGGGGCTCACTGTGGTGGTAGGGCTGCTCGGATCACGAAACCTACTGGGCAGGCCACCACTCGCGGTGCTCCGTGACGCGCCCGAATAGGATTGGACACGTCAAGTGGAGGAAGTCAGACTCTCTTTTGGCACCTTGAGCGTCGACTGATGATGGCACGCTTCACAAATGATCGCATGCGGCGCGCGCAGTCGGGTCTGCTTGGACGTCATTGGACTGCCACATTTGGGACACTCCGCACCTTCGAGTGACACCAGCGTGCAATCCTCAGAGAATCTGCGGCGGGCGAGAATGCCTCCCACCACGAGGGCCCCGATGGGCCACGGGGCATGGGGTGGCAGTATGGCCACGACCGGTGCAACGACAAGGGAGACACCCATGATTTGGACTGCTCCTCTTACTCTCCACTGTTTGGAGCGCGGCTTGATCCGAACCGTGATCTCATCGGGCGGAAAGCCGAACAGGACCAGACGCGCCGCCACTTCGAGCGTATCTGATTTTGGGGCAGGGGTGCGCGAGTCAATCACTGGCATTCGGGTACGTCGCGGGAAGTCGGGCCGAAATATATGTTGCGGGGTCATGTTCTTGAACCCGTTTGCACCCCCCAGGTGACTGAGACCGCGACCCAGATCGCTCCCGGGTCGGCAACCCTTTCTCGGGACCTCTCCTAGTTCCTGATCGAACTTTCGATCGGGGTGCATCGATATGCGATGTACCCTCCGGGACACCCGTCGCTGGATCCAGTGGTGGGGAGCGTCATCGCCCGCTTAGCCGTGCTCCTGGGTGAGCGGCGTAGGCTCCCTATTGGAGTCGCCGCAAAACAACGCGTGATCGAGCGCATGATCACGGACCAGGACCACCCGGTGCTCTCCGACCTGGCCACGCGACTCCACTTTGCCGAGGACGGTGACGAGCGTAGCACCCCGAGTGAGTCAGGCTAGAGGTCGGCAGCAAACTCTTTCAGTTTGGCTCCGGCCGCTTGCAGGGTCTCGATCTGTTTGCAGAAGACGAAGCGCACGAAACGGCGGCCGCGCTCCGGCTGGCTGAAGAAGCTGGAGCCAGGTACCGGCGCTACACCTCCCTCGCTGGCCAGACGTTTCGAGAAGACGACATCGTCTTCATCGGAGAGGTCACTGAAGTCCGCGAGCACATAGTAGGCCCCTTGTGGAGGGGCACACTTGAACCCGGCCTCACGGAGTGCGTCAACCAGGACACTTCGACGGGCTCGGTATCCTTCGACCATGCCTTCGTAGTATTCGGGCCCCAACTCTCGGATGCCGACGGCACAGGCTTCTTGCAACGGAGCCGGGGCGCCCACGGTCAAGAAGTCGTGGACCTTCCGGATTGCGACCGACAGGTCAGGCGGTGCGATGATCGTTCCGACGCGCCACCCCGTGACACTGAAGGTCTTGGACAGCCCGCTGATCACGATGGTGCGCTCCCGCATCCCCTCGAACGTGGCGAGCACGTGATGTTCTCCCTCGTACAGGATGTGCTCATAGATCTCGTCAGTGATGGCCAGTATGTCGTGCTCTCGGCAGACATCAGCAACCGCCTGGAGTTCTTCTCGATCGAAGACACGCCCGGTGGGGTTGTTCGGTGTGTTCAGCACTATGGCACGTGTCTTTTCGGTCACAACACTTTCGAGATGAGCACGATCGAGGCGGTACTCGGGAGCCTCCAGTGGCAGGAAGACCGGCTTGGCCTGACTGAGCACGGCGTCCGGACCGTAGTTCTCGTAGAAGGGCTCCAGCACGATGACTTCGTCCCCTGGATTTACCGTCGCGAGCATGACCGCAGCCATGGCCTCGGTAGCCCCGCACGTCACGGTAATCTCCCGCTCCGTATCGACATCCATCCCGTAGAATGCCCCATATTTCTCCGCCAAGGCGTGACGCAAATTGGAGGTGCCCCATGTGATGGCGTATTGGTTCACATCAGCACGGATCGCGGCACAGGCAGCTTCCTTGATGAGCTCCGGAGCGGGAAAATCTGGAAACCCCTGTGCGAGATTGATCGAATCATGCTCGCGCGCCACTCGCGTCATCTCACGGATCACGGACTCTGTGAACGAGTGCGTGCGCGTAGCGGTGCGGATGCTGGACGACGTCATAAGGCAGGCTGCTCAGCTTGGGTCGCTATGGTTTTGAGGTCGTCAAGACAACGACCCATCGCTTCGACGATGTCAGGATCGAATGCTTCTCCTGAGTCGTCCTGAATAGACCGCACGGCAACGTCCCATGGGTGGGCCGCGCGATGGGCGCGTGGGTGAATCATGGCGTCCAATGCATCGCACACTGCGGCAATGCGAGCCGCCACAGGGATGGTGTGGCCCGCGAGTCCGTCCGGGTAGCCACGCCCGTCCCAACGTTCGTGGTGCCAACCCACAACACTGAGCGCGACTTCGGCGTCGATGAGCGGCTGGAGCACCTGTCGGCCGATCGTCGGGTGGCGCTCGATGGACTCGCGCTCATGCAAAGCAAGCGCATCTGGTTTGTTCAGGATGCGATCCGTGAGGCCGAGCTTTCCAATGTCCTTGAGGCGACACCCTAATTCGAGCCCGGCCCGGTCGATTTCCGTCCCCTCCGGATCCAACTCTTCCGCCAAGCGGAGAGCGAGCGTCCCGACCCTCGCTGAGTGATTTTCGGTGAACGGGTCGCGTGCCTCGGCTGCACGTACCAAAGAAGCGGCGCCCTCCAATACAGCCTGGCGTGCCTCAGAATCTCGGGCGCGCGCTTCCTCGGACAGATCGGCGGAAGACGCGCGACGTTCAAGGATTCGGGCGCGCCGAGCGAGAGAGTCCATCAAGTGCTGCCGGAGCTCCGGCATGCCGAACGGCTTGAACAGATAACAATCCGCTCCTGCGCTGAGCGCTTCTGCAGCAACCGTCGCATCGTGCAGGCCGGTGATCACCACGATCGGCGTCTGGGGCCAGCGCGACTTTGCAGCCGCGACCAATTCGATCCCGGATTGACCCGGAAGACGAAGGTCCGTGATGACTGCATCGTATTCGGTCACGAGCTGATCGAGGCCGGTGACGACATCGACCGCTTCATCTACATAAAAGCCCTCACGCTCCAGATAGTTGGTGATGAGGCTGCGGACCTGATCATCGTCTTCCACAACGAGCACCTGTCTGTCCTGTCCGAAGCCGGTGATCTGATGCGGCAGCAGAGTCAGAGGTGGTCTGGACTTCCCCATGTCCGGCCCAGCCCGCGGGTAGTCCTGTGGTTCCGCTCCTAGTGCCTCCAGCACCCCTTGCAGTGCGTCCGGGGAGGGTTGCACCACGCCCATCATCGCCTTTCCGAAGACACGCACACAGTTCCGGCCGTCGTGTTTCGCCTGATAGAGCGCATGGTCCGCGGCGGCGAGCAACTCGTCAGACGAACGCATGCTCGGGTGGTACGTGGCAACGCCAGCACTCACAGTCAGTCGGCCACCTCCATCCATATTTTTCTTTGCCAGCACCGAGCGTATGCGGTCGGCAAAAATCAACGCACCTTCGGTATCGGTCGAAGTCAGGACCGAGACGAACTCGTCACCGCCGAAACGGGCGGAGAGGTCCATCCGGCGCGTCAGGACTTCAAGAATCTCACCAAACGCCGTCAGTGCCGAATCGCCAATCGGATGGCCGTAGGTGTCGTTGTACTCCTTGAAGTTATCCAGGTCGAGGAGCACGAGTGACAACTGGCGACCACGTTCCGCAGCTGCGAATTCATTTTCTAAGAAAAGACGCGCGTGACGCCGATTGGGCAGGCGAGTGAGGATGTCTGTGAAAGCCATGTCCTCAACTTCAGCGCGGTCCTGGTGGAAATTCTCAGCGAGCCACCCAATTCCCAGCGCGATCACGACATACGCCACAACGACGCCGAGCAGCATGTCTGGTACGGTGCGCCCCATGAACAGGGCCACAGCTTGCGTGACGGACAATGTCGCCACGCCCAACGCGAGTGCAGTAGCAATGCCCCTCCACGCCCGATAGTACCCGAGTACGAACGCGGGCAGCAGGGCCGTAAGCCATAAGAGCGCTCCGTGTTCCCCGAGTTGTTCCGGAAATTGGAGTGCGCCTAGGACCGGGACGGCCAGAGCAGCTGTTGAAAGAACGAGGGCGCGGGGGGGGACGGTCCGGCCATGAAGATCGAGTGCCATCACTGGAAAGTGCAGGCGCTTGCCAGCGAGGGTCAACAGCACCGTTCCACTTTGTCCTACAGCGACCGAGCCGGTAGGCATCGAGCGAAGCCTACCCGCTACCTCGCCCAGCGATCTGTCATGCACCGAAATCGACTGAGTTCCTTGCTAATACGCAGCGGTTCGGTCACCTCACTTGAAGAAATACCGCCGGAAGCCGAGCCGATGGACATCGAGCCCCAGGAGGCCGGACTCACCCCCCCCTCCGTGGCCGAGACTGGCACCGAAGCCAGGATCTCAGGGAAACCGCGTTCGCCGCCGACCTGTCTCGCCTAGTCGGGGAGTAGAACACGTGAGAGTGGTCGACACGGACGACCAAGAGCCAGCAGCGGTGCTGTCAGTCCCGACTCCAACGGCGGGCCTCGAGCGGAGCCAAGAGCAAATCTCGGCGCCGCCTGTTCCGGTGGTATCCCCAGGACGCCCGGAGATCTTCACAGCGGAGATCAAGTACGAACCAGGCTCTGGATCGAGCAGCTCTTTCGATCGCGGATGTCTACCGCTTCACTCCGGCGAAGAACCGTAACCAAGCGGTGCCTGTAGGGGTGAGTTTTCCCATCACCTTCCAGGTCCGCTAAGAGCTAGATCCTAACGGAGCCCGCCCCGAAAGAGATCGACTTCGAATCCGCCCTCGTGCTTTCCCGGCGCGGGGGCCGATTTCCTTTTGGGCTTGGGTAGCCCGCTCCTTCGTTCGGGCCTAATCTGGTGGGCCCAGCCACCAGGCTCGGCGTACGTTTTTCCAGTCAGGAGCAATTCATGAGGACCGGTCGTTTACTCGTCTTCTTTTCGCTGGTCGCAGTGGCCGCCCCACTCTCTGGCCAGTCCACCGACGCATTCGCCTCAATGCAGGCCCGTGAGATTGGCCCCGCAGGAATGAGCGGGCGTGTATCGGACGTCGAGGTGGTCCTCTCGGACCCCAACATCGTGTATGTCGGGGGCTCGACCGGCGGGCTCTTCAAGTCCGTGGACGGGGGCATCACCTGGGACCCGATCTTCGACGAGCAGAATACGCTCGGAATCGGCTCCGTTGCTGTGTTCCAGCCGAATCCGGATATCGTTTGGGCGGGAACCGGGGAAGGCAACCCACGCAATAGTGCGGGTGTAGGGCGGGGCCTCTTCAAGTCGATCGATGGGGGACGGAACTGGAAATCGATGGGACTGGAGCGCTCCGAGCGCATCCATCGGATCCTGACACACCCCACCGACCCGGACGTCGTCTACGTGGGCGTTCTGGGCCCCGCCTGGTCTGACGGCCAGGAACGCGGTGTTTACCGCACACGTGACGGCGGGCGCTCGTGGGATCGCGTCCTCTGGCAGAACCAGCGTACGGGCGTGTCCGAGATGGTCATGGACCCGTCGAATCCCGACAAGATCTTCGCGGCCATGTGGGACTTCAGGCGCGATCCATGGTTCCTGACCTCGGGTGGTGAAGGCTCCGGCCTCTTCGTGACCCATAATGGTGGGGACACGTGGCGCCAGGTCTCCGCCGACGACGGGATCCCCTCGGGGGACCTCGGGCGTATTGGTCTGGCGATTGCACCGTCCAATCCGAACGTCGTTTATGCACTCATCGAGGCGGAGAAGTCGGCGCTCGTCCGCTCGGACGATGGTGGGGTCACTTGGAATACGATCTCCGACCAACCCGGAGTGAACCCGCGCCCGTTCTACTACTCTGACCTGCGCATTGACCCTACCAACGAAAACCGGCTGTATCGGTTGCAGTCAGCGATCCAGGTCAGTGAAGACCAGGGCCGCAACTGGAAAACGGTGGTTCCGAGCGGGATCATCCACGGGGACGTGCACGAGTTATGGATCGATCCGGCAGATTCGCGCCGCATGATCCTGGGAGAGGACGGCGGCATCGCGTTCACCTACGACCGCGGCGAGCACTGGCGCTTCGTGGAAAACCTCGGTTTGGCGCAGTTCTACCACATCAGCGTCGATAACGACACGCCGTTCAACATCTACGGCGGGCTCCAGGACAACGGCTCGTGGTACGGGCCGAGCACCGTCTGGGAGAACAAGGGCATCCTGAACGCTCACTGGCGCCGCGTAGGAGGCGGTGACGGGTTCAGCGTGATGACGGATTGGTCCGACCCGGACAACTTCGGATACTCGATGTCTCAGGGCGGGAACCTCTCCCACTTCGACAAGAACACCGGGGCCCGGCGCAGCATCCAACCAGTGCATCCGGACGGGGCTGACTTGCGCTTCAACTGGAACGCTGGCCTCACGTACGATCCGCAGAATTTGAGCGTGATTTACCTGGGCAGTCAGTTCCTCCACCGTAGCGCGGATCAAGGACGGAGTTGGGAGATCATCTCACCCGACCTGACCACGGATGACCCGGCCAAGCAGCGGGCCTACGAGAGTGGCGGACTTACCACGGACGCGTCGGGTGCAGAAATGCACACCACGATCATCTCCATCGCACCCAGTCACCTCGAATCGGGTGTCATCTGGGTCGGGACGGACGACGGAAACGTGCAGATCACGCGTGACGGCGGGGCCACCTGGACCAACGTCCGAGATAACGTGGTCGGGCTTCCTCACGGGATCTGGGTTCCCGACGTGCAGCCCTCGAAGCATGTGGAGGGCAGGGCCTATCTTGTCGCAGAAGATCACCGACGCGGGGACTGGACCCCCCGTGTCTATGTGACTGAAGACTACGGTGCGACGTGGACGTCACTGGGCAGCCCCGATATCGATGCCTTCGTGCATGCCATCGAAGAGGATCCCGAGAATCCGAACCTGCTTTTCCTCGGAACCGAGTTCGGGCTGCGCATGAGCTTAGACCGCGGAAGTAGTTGGGAGAGTTATACTTCGGGCGTCCCAGCAGTCCCCATTCGGGACCTCGTGGTGCACCCGCGCGATGCAGACTTAGTGCTAGGAACCCACGGGCGGGCGTTGATCGTCCTGGATGACATCCGGCCCCTACGGGAGTTGTCCGAGGACCCGTCGATTCGTTCGACGGCAGTGCACGCCTTCGCTCCGCCACCCGCGTACGACGTAACCATCGCGGAGGCGATCGGATACAGATCCACCGGCCACGCCATGCAGCAGGCCGAAACCAGGCCTAACGGGGCCATCCTCACGTTCTGGGCAGCAGATGCAGGAAGGGCTTCCGTAGAGATCACAGACGGAGACGGAGCACTCGTGTTCTCCCGTTCCCTTCCTGCGGACGAGGGCACCAATCGCTGGGTTTGGAACCTCCGCCCAGGCGGAGATGCCGACGAGAGCATGTTCCCACGCCAAATGACCGTCTTTCCAGGCACCTATGAGGTCGCGGTGAGCATGGACGGCCTCACTTCCTCCACGATGTTGGAAGTACGCAGTGATCCTCGTGACCCACCTGCAACGGCGGATCTGGTCGCCAAGCGCGATGCACTGATCAACATGAACGCGGTTGGGGCGCGGGTGAACGATGCCAGGCTGGAGTTGAGCCAGGTGATCCAGCGGGTCGCCACCGTACTCGAGACCCTAGAGGACGACGCAGATGACCTGATGGACCAGGGTCGAGAATTGCAGGACGCACTCATGAGTCTCAATCAGCGGCTCTTCACCGGCCCGGAATGCCAGGGCATGTGTCCACGCGGAGCCACGGTCGCAGCAGCGGTTGGCAGCCCGATTGGCCGGATCATGGGCGGGGATGGAGCACCGTCAGAGAACACGCGCCATATGATGGACCGGGCGAGAGAAGCCGCAGACACCATCGAGAGCGAATTGGCCAGCATCATGGCGGGTGGGATAGCCGACTACCGAGCGGAGCTACAAGCGGCCGGATACACCCCGTTCGGGAGCGGCCGATGACCGCCCGGGTCCTGAGGATCCTGCTTGTGGCGATTGCGGCGGTCTTGGCGCCGTGTGTAGGCGCAGCGCAGGAGCAGGTGAAGATTTTCATCTCGGTCGACATGGAAGGCATCGGTGGAATCGGTACCGGTGCGATGGCGTCCTCGGGTGGGAAGGACTACGCGACCGGCCGGCAACTCATGACCGCTGAGGTCAACACGGTCATTGAGGAGATCTTCGCGCGGGACCCAGGTGCGGAAATCTTGGTCAACGACTCACACGGTGACATGCAGAACCTGCTTCACACCCAACTCGATCCACGGGTGACGTACATCCAGGGGTCGATCAAGCCGCTCGGAATGGTCCAAGGCCTCGATGCATCGTTCGACGGGGCCATCTTCATCGGATATCACGCGAAGGCAGGTGACCCAGACGGATTCCTCGCCCACACGGGAACAGGATCCGTGAAAGGCCTGTGGCTGAACGACATCGAGGTCGGCGAGGGTGGGATGAATGCCGCTTTCGCTGGGAGTCACGGAGTGCCCGTCCTCCTCGCGTCAGGCGATTCCGCTGCGGCGGCTGAACTGAGTGCGCTGCTCGGAGCAGAGACTGTTACGACGAAGACTGCCGAGACACCGGCGTCCGCTCGACTCATCCACCCGGAGGTTGTGAGGGAACGCCTTCGCGAAGGGGTGAAGACTGCCCTCGAACGTCTCGACAACGACGGCTATGAAGTATTCGACGTGGGCGACCCTGTGGTCCTCCGCATGCGGTTCACATCCACGCTGCATGTGGACGTGCTCCAGTCGATTCCTGGGGTAAAGAAGGTGGACGGGTATACCATCGAGTACTCCGCTCGCAGCGCAAGCGAAGCGTACCGTCTGATCCGCCTCATGTATCGCTTCGTCAGTGTCTAACCCAACCGAAAGGCCGCCTTCGTCATGATGCGCAACGCGCTGTTGTGGGCTTCCACAAACCCGTTCCTCGCCGAGCGACTCCCCCAATACGGATTCGTGAAGCGCGCCACAGAACGATTCATGCCAGGCGAAGGCTTGAACGATGCCCTCGGTGAGGCGAGCACGCTTGAAGCGACAGGGGCAAATACCACCGTCACGCTTCTCGGCGAGAACCTCGCATCCGTGGACGAAGCAGACGGAGTCGTCGAGCACTACCTCGACGTACTGGGCGAGATCAAGTCGAAGAAGCTCAGCACGGAGGTCTCCATCAAGCCGACCCAGCTCGGCCTAGATTTCGGGGCCAACGGGGCTCAGGAGCGCCTGGATACGCTGATCAGCGCCACGGATTCGTTGGTCTGGATCGACATGGAGGGCTCTGACTACGTCGATGCGACCCTCGACATGTTCAAGGCCTCTCGCGCGAAACACGAGAACGTGGGTCTGTGCATCCAATCGTACCTGCACCGCACAAAGGGAGACTTGGAAGAACTGCTCCCACTCGATCCGTCGATCCGACTGGTAAAGGGTGCGTACAACGAACCGGAGAGTGTCGCGTTCCCTCGGAAGACCGATGTGGATCAAAATTTCATTCGGTTGACCAGTATGCTTTTGCGGGCAAAAGCCAACGGGGGGACGGGGAGGCCGGTGTTGGGCACCCACGACCCCAGAATGATCGGCGAGGCCAACCGAATGGCGTATGAGCTGGATCTGGAGAAGGACGCACACGAGTTCGCCATGCTGTACGGCATCACGCGAGGAGAACAGGAGCGCTTGGTGCGGGACGGGCGCGCACTCCGCGTCCTTATCAGCTACGGGTCGGCCTGGTTCCCTTGGTACATGCGACGCCTCGCGGAACGACCAGCGAACGTCTGGTTCGTGATGAAGCAGCTCGTCCGGTAGTGACCCCTACAGAGGCCTCCGGAAACCCGCCGGGCCTCGTCGACGACGATCCGAAGCGATGGCGCATGCTCGGCCTCGTCTCGGCTGGCATGCTCCTGTCTCTATCTGCCTGGATGACCGCCACAGCTGTGGGCCCAGAGCTTCAGCTGCGTTGGGGTTTGTCGTCCACTCAGGTGGGGTGGCTCACTACGGTGGTCCAGCTCGGCTTTGTGATCGGAACGGCCGCAGGGGCGCTCTTCAACCTCGCGGACATTGTCTCGAATCGGGCCTATTTCACAATATCCGCAGCACTCGCGGCCTCGGCTAATGCCGCTTTGTTGGTCGTTCCATCCTACGAAGCTGCGCTGGCCGCCAGGTTCGCCACAGGGATCTTCCTGGCCGGTGTATATCCACCAGGCATGAAAATGATCTCCACCTGGTTCCGGTCTGCCCGTGGCTTCGCGATCGGGACGGTCGTGGGTGCGCTCACGGTGGGGAAGGCTACGCCATATCTCTTGAAAGCCATCGGCGGCCCGAGTGTGGAGGCGGTTGTCGGGGGCGCGTCCCTCGCTGGACTGCTCGCGGCCTTGATCATCGGCGTCGGCTACCGTGAGGGGCCTTATCCGTTTCCGGTCCGAGCCTTTGAGTGGAGTCGTGTACTGCGCCTCCTGAGGCACAGAGAGACCATGCTCGCCACCGGTGGCTACTTGGGGCATATGTGGGAGCTGTATGCCATGTGGACATGGATCTCCGTATTTCTCGCGGTAGCGGCCACCGACCAGGTCAACCACGTATGGGTTGAGCTGGCCTCATTCGGTGCGATCGCTTTTGGGGGACTCGGGTGCGTGTGGGGTGGAATGGCGGCAGATCGGATCGGGCGCCACAAGGTCGTGAACCTGGCCATGACGATCAGTGGTGTGTGTTGTGTCGCCGTCGGGTTCGCCTTTTCGGCACCGTTCCCCGTCCTGGTTGCCTTAACCTGGGTGTGGGGCTTTTTCGTCGTGGCAGACTCGGCGCAATTCAGTGCGATGGTGACAGAAGTGGCTCCGCCCGAATCCGTGGGGACCGCCCTCATGCTGCAAACGTCGCTGGGCTTCCTGTTGACCATGGTCACCATGCAAGCCGTTCCGATATTGGCCGAGGCGGTGCAATGGCGGTGGGCCTTCGCCTTCTTGGCGCTCGGGCCCGTCGCGGGCATTGCCAGCATCGTTCGCCTGGCCCGGGTTCATTCTCTAGATTCGACTTCTGTCAAAACGTGATTCAACTGAGGCCCATATGCGGCGCGCGTCTTTTCTTCTGCTCGTGTTCGACACCTTTGCGGGTGCGACACCCCTAGAGATCTCATAGTCAACGCCGTCACGGGCTGGCTTTTGTTCGCGGCCCTGATCGCCTCTTGGGGGGCGATCACGGGCCGCTTCTTCGTGGTGCCACGGGCACCCGTGGAGTCTCGCGACCATCTCACCGCAGTCGCTCGCCGAATGGGCTCGACCGCGGCGTTGTTGCTGCCTGTTGCGATGGGCCTCGTCTTCTACCGACAGTTGATCGAGTTCCGGGATCCCTTCGCTACGTGGACCGAGGACGCGAACCTGTTGGTCCGCCAGACCGCCTGGGGACAGCTATGGTTGTGGGGGGTGGCCGGATCGTTGGCGACTCCCTTGCTCTTCCTCGCATCAGCGACCGGTACATCCTCCAGCGCCCTGCGCCGGGCCGCTTGGTGGCCCACGGCGATCGTCGTCCTCCTGATGTGCGCTTTTCCAGCATACAGTGGACACGCGGCGGGAACTGATACCCTGCGGGTGTTGTCTCTCCCGGCGGATGTCATCCATGTGCTGGCCGCCGGGAGTTGGGTCGGGGGGCTCCTGTTCGTGATTCTGGCCGAGCGTGCGTTGCTTCCCACACTCGTCCCTCTTTTCTCTCCGATCGCACTCGCGTCGGTGGCGGCGTTGATCGTCACCGGGACCATTGGCTCCTGGCTTCACCTCGACTCGCTCGCAGCACTCGGGTCCACCTCGTACGGCCGCCTCCTCCTGCTGAAGATCGGACTCGTACTCGGGGTCTTGGCGCTGGGAGCGATCAACTGGAAGAAGCTCACGCCCCGCTTGCGAGAAGCAGGCGGTCCCGCCGAACTTCGGCGAGCTGCGACATTCGAACTCGTGCTCGCACATGTCGTCATCCTGATCACCGCTCTGCTCGTGCGCACCTCGCCGCTACACGACTGGTCCTGGTCCAACATAGGTCACTAAAGAATGCTGCATCTCCTCATCGCACTCGGCCTCGTACTTGGACTCGGAACGGGGCTGTTGGCCGCCGCAACTGGATCGGACTTCCTCATGGCGATCGCCACGGGGTCGGCGCCCTTGGGCACTGTGTTCATGAACGCCATCCGAATGGTGGTGATCCCTCTGGTGATGGCAGTCATCTTCACCGGCGTAGCAGGGCTGGGTGATCCTCGGAAGCTCGGGAAACTGGGCGGCCTGACGCTCGGCTTCTATTGGTTGTCACTGATCCCGGCGATCGCCGTCGGTATGGCGACCACAGCGTTTATGCTTCGGTTCGCACCTGCACTCCCAGTGCCCGCCACCACGGTGCAGTCGGTGCCGGAGCTCCCTGGCATCGTGGACTTTCTGGTGAGTCTGGTCCCGAGCAATCCGTTCGCGGCGGCGAGTTCGGGGCAGCTCTTACCGCTCATCGTGTTCACAGCGCTCCTCGCGGCCGCTACGGGTGCGCTAGAGGCGAAGCATAGGGACACGCTGATCGAGTTCGCTGAGGCCACGAGCGAGGCGCTCATCAAATTGGTCTGGTGGATCCTCTGGACGGCTCCGATCGGTGTATTCGGACTCGCCGCTCCGGTGACTGCGCAGCTCGGGTGGGGTCTCATCCAGAGCCTGGCGATCTTCATCGCGAGCGTGGTGATCGCGTTGGCACTGTACTTCGGCCTGTTAATGGTTCCGCTCCTCAAGATCGTTGCTGGCATCGGACTCGGGCGCTTCATGAAGGGGATGTTTGGAGCGACATCAATCGGGTTCTCCACCACGAGCACCGTCGCCGCGCTCCCGGTAACCCTCGAGGAAGCCCGAAACAATTTGGGCGTCTCGGAGACTGTAGCCGACCTCGTGCTCCCCCTTGGAGCCTCGATGTACCGGCCCGGCAGTGCGCTCTTCCAGGGCTCTGCCATCGTATTCTTGGCCCACCTGTTCGAAGTGCCGTTCCCGTTGGCCGCGATGAGCGGAGCGCTCCTCGCCACGTTCCTGGTATCTCTGACTGTGGCCCCCGTGCCGTCTTCCAGCGTGGTCACACTCGCCCCGGCGTTGGATGCCGTCGGTATCCCGATAGCGGGGCTCGCTATTCTTTTGGGCGTCGACCGGATTCCCGACATGTTCCGCACCACGATCAACCTGTGGAGCCAGACTGCCTCAGCTGTACTCGTGGATAAGTGGGCGGGTGGCGGCGAAGTCGACGCTGGGGAGAGCGGCGAGACTGAGCCCGACTCTCAGGCTACTGCCTGACCGTGGCCGGTCGCCCGTGGGTTCTCTCCGAGACGACTTGGAGCGTTGTGCGCGAGTCACAGTACGACGTCGCGATCCTCCCATGGGGCGCGACTGAGGCGCACAACCTTCACCTGCCGTACGGCACGGATGTCTGCGAGAGTGACGCCGTCGCCGCGGAGGCGGCGCGCTTGGCGTGGGAGCGGGGCGCCCGCCCCCTGGTGCTGCCAACTGTGCCCTTCGGAGCAAATGCGCAGCAGCTGGACATCCCCGGCACCATCAACATGCACCCATCGACGCAGATGGCGGTCCTTTTGGATGTGATCGAGAGCCTTGAAGTACAGGGCTTCGACAAGCTCTTGATCCTCAACGGTCACGGAGGGAACGACTTCAAGCAGATGGTCCGCGAAGCTCAAGTGTCCACCCCGGTCTTTCTAAGCACACTTTCGTGGTTCCGCTTACCCGACACCCAAGACCACTTCGACGCCGTGGACAACCACGCCGGGGAAATGGAAACCAGCCTGATGATGCACACCAATCCAGATCTGGTTCTGTCGTTGGATCAGGCAGGGCCAGGCCGCGCTCGCGAGTGGACGCTGGAGGCCATCAACGAAGGGTGGGCATGGGCCCCGCGCCGCTGGTCCGAGGTCACGGACGACACCGGTGTGGGCAACCCGGCCCTGGCGACGCCAGAAAAGGGTGTGGTCTTCTTTCAGCTCGTGACAGAGAAGATCGCTGGGTACCTCACGGAGTTGGCAGGCGCCGACCCGAACAACCTCTACGCCCGTCTCTAGGCCGCTTCGCTCCGGTGCGCTCTGATCTTCATTACGCCCAACGTCAGCACTGGGATGACGTACACGACGATAAACCCGATCGTGAGCGTGCCGTAGCCCTTGGCAATGAGGTCGATGAGCCCGAATCGGCTGATCACGGTGCCCAGCCCGAGAAGCCCAATCGCCACAGCCGGGCGCACCCAACGCGCCAGGTCTCCTGCACGGTCTGCCTGAAGGCCTGAGATCCGTTCGTTGAAGGCGTGGATCAAGCCAGCACCGGTTTCGACCAAGGTCCCGAACAGGATCAGCTGAAACGCCACTTGGAAGCTGCGGGAGCCGAGCACTTCAAGGAGAACGTTCGCGGGCACGGTAGCGTCCATAATCGCGGGGTACTGGCCGACTGTGGCCAGGAAGAACAAGAGCCCGGGGATCATCGCGATGGGGCCGGTGAGTGCCCCGGCGATGAACGTCTCTCTGCGCGTCTCGTGAAGCCGAAGGGCAGCGAGGACCGGGGGGATCACGGCCAAGTTGTATCCGGCGTAACTCAGCCCAGCCCATATCCAACCCGTACCGGCCGGCGTAGCCGTGAGGTTGGAGGTAATGGCACCACCGAAGCTCTGAAAGCACCAGATGAAGAAGATCATGTAAACGGCGTAGAGCGCGAACGACCACGCCGTAAAGAACTTCTCGATCGTCTCATTCCCGCCGAAGACCAGCGCGCCGACCGCGATCATCACCGCGCCCACGCCAACCCAGTAGTTGAGACCGAAGGTCTCCTCCATGATCGAACCAGACGCGGCAGCCACCACGGCGAGCACGATCAGTAGCAGCCCCACGTAACAGACCTCGAAAACCCACCAGCCACGGCCCAGCAATTTCTGAAAGAACCGTCGGTAGTCGTACGCGCCCCACATACGAGCAAGTTCGAACGTAGCCATGGACACTGCGCTGAAAATCAGCGTTGCGACGATGATCCCGAGCAGGCCGCCCATGGGGCCTTGGGAGAGAAAGAACTCGACGAGTTCCCGTCCGGTACCATAACCGCCAGCGATGATGACCGACTGGAAGATGAAACCTGGCAGGAGGTAGCGACGGAAGGCAGAGGATATGTCCATGACCGCGATCATACGCCCTCCCAGGTACACACAGCAATCACACCTTGACCCGCGCCCCGTGGCAGAAGATTGTCGCAGCTGACCTTTGCACCCCATTCGGATGGCTACTCCATGCGTAAGACTGCTCTGATCTGCATGCTCGCGCTCTCCTCCTTCTCGGGAGAGGTGTCCGGCCAAGGAACAGCACCCTTGTACGACATCGTCATCCGAGATGGACGTGTCCTCGATGGATCCGGGAATCCTTGGATCGCCGCTGACGTCGCCATCCAGACAGGCCGCATCGTCCGGATCGGTCATATCGAAGGAACCGGTCGCCGCGAGATCGATGCGACCGGGCTCTACGTGTCACCGGGCTTCATCGACATGATGGACCAGTCGGGTAGTGTTCTCCTGCGGAACGGGCTGGCTGAGAACAAGCTCCGCATGGGTGTGACATCAGCGATCGGGGGCGAGGGCGGGACACCGGTCGGAGTGGACGGCATCGAAGGATACTTCCGGAACCTGGAAGAGCAGGGCATTTCGATGAACTTCGGCTCCTACTTTTCTGAGACCCAGGCGAGGGTAGCCGTCCTTGGCAACGAGAATAGGGCGCCTAATGCGGCGGAGCTCGACGAGATGCGGGGCATCATGGCAAGCGCCATGCAGCGGGGGGTGATGGGTATGACCACTGCACTCATATACCCCCCTTCGTCCTTCGCCTCGACAGATGAGCTCGTCGAGATCGCGAAAGTCGCTGCGGACTACGGCGGCATCTATGCCAGTCACATTCGAGACGAGGGCCGGGGCCTGGTAGGTGCCGTGCAGGAGGCGATTGAGGTCGGTGAGCGAGGCGGCCTGCCCGTTGAGATCTTCCACTACAAGGGCGCCTACGAGCCCGGGTGGGGCACCGTGATCAAAGAGGCTGCGGTCGAGATCGAGGCCGCGCGGAGCCGAGGGGTGGATGTCGCGGCGGACATGTACCCCTATACCGCGGGCGGCTCGGGGCTCGAGGCGACGATCCCTTCGTGGGCCTTCGACGGAGGTATGGACTCTGTGCGGGCCCGGATCGGCCGCGACGACGTCCGTGACCGCATGAAGGGTGAGTTGGTCACCGGATACGAGGGTTGGTGGAACATCGTCGAAGCTGCGGGTGGCTGGGACGGTGTCGTCCTGGTCAACGCGCGCAACGACGAAAACGCCCACTTCGAGGGGAAGAGCATCACGCAGATCGCCCAGGAATGGGGAAAGGACCCTGCTGACGCCGCATGGGATTTGGTAGCCGCCGGCCAGGGGCGGGTGATGGCCATCTACCACATGATGAGCGAAGAAGACGTGAAGTGGGCACTCCAACGCCCTTGGACGAGCATCGGGAGTGACGCGGGTGCGGCCCTTACTCCCGGAAGCGCCGACGTCCTGGGTCTTCCACACCCCCGGAGCTACGGTACCTTCCCGCGCGTGCTCGGAAAGTACGTGCGGGACGAACAGGTCCTGACGTTGGCGGAAGCAGTGCGCAAGATGACTTCTTGGCCAGCCACTCGAATGCGCTTGGACCGACGCGGTGTCATCCGCGAGGGCGCCTGGGCGGACATCACGATCTTCGACCTCGATCGAGTATCCGATCAGGCGACGTACGACGAACCGGTACTGTTTCCGGTCGGGATCGAGTACGTGTTGGTAAACGGAGAGGTTGTAATCGAGGACGGAGGCACGCACACCGGGGCTCGTCCTGGACACGTTCTCTATGGACCTGGGAAAGGAAGCAATCGATGAAGTGCACCATGCTGACAAACATCGTTTCTGCAGTAGTCGTCGGCGCGGCGATGACTATGGCTGCGGAGGCCAGCGCCCAAATCACGCCGCCGCCAAGGGAAGGGATCGTCAGGGTCGCTGCACGGCTGGAGCCGGAGATCAGGCGAGCGATGCTCGAGGGGAACATCCCATCGATGGTGATCGCGCTGACCGACCGGGAGGGCGAGTTGTGGAGCGCGGCATATGGCCAGTCGAACCTGTGGGCGCGCACTCCGGCATCCACCAACACGGTCTACCTCATCGGGTCCACATTCAAAGCACAGTCGACCGTGGCGCTCCTCCAGCAGATGGAGCAGGGGAAGTTTTTCCTTGACGACAAGGTGAGCGACTACCTGGAGGGACTCACCTTGCGGGGCGAGGACCCTGACAACCCCGTGACCTTCCGCCACATGCTGACTCACACCTCGGGTATGCCCGGCGATTTCGGTCCGCACCTCGTCTGGGGCGAAACCTCTCCACTCGCGCTGACCGAGTACCTCACGGACTCGCTGCGTCTAGCAACGCCGCCTCAGCAAGCGGTGGTCTACTCGAACATGGCGTACTCGCTCGTGGCGCACCTGGTCGAGAAATTCTCAGGCGTGCCCTACAAGCAGTACATCCGGGAGAACGTGTGGGGCGCTCTCGACATGGATCACACCGTGTTCGATCTCCCGCCTGAGATGGAGGAACGGATCTCGGTACCCTACGCGCCTGACCAGAACACCGGGCGGAACACCGCCACCGCGCGCCTGAAGGCCAACGTATGGCCGGCGGGCATCGTGTACGGGACGGTTCACAACCAGGCGAACTGGGTCCGCTTCAACTTGGGAGACGGAAGTTGGAACGGCCGCTCTGTGCTTCAGGAGTCCACGCTGGACCAGATGCACACGCTGCAGTACGAACAGTTCATCGGCCAGGGGCTGGGCGGTGGGTGGGGCTACGAAAATCCGGGGTACGGCCTCACCTGGTGGACATCCACCCGAGCCGGCGAGCGCTTCTTCGCCCACTCGGGGAGCCTGCCCGGCTACACAGCCTTCGCGTCTGGAAACAAGACGCGTGGATTCGGGGTTGCCTTCCTCACCAACGGAAACGCGGCTCATGTACACCTCGTTCGTTTGACGACTTTGGCTCTCGATCTGCTCGCAGAAGAGATGGGAGAGTCTCGCTAGACTGCTGACGCGGTCCACGAGAAAACCATGATTCAATCTCTACCAGACAACTGGATCACCCTCATTGGGCTCCTGGCCATCTTGGTCGTGGCCTCGTGGCTCGGTGATCTCGCCACGACCCGCGTCTTTCGTGGAGTCGCCCGGAGGGTGGCCGGCCGAACCAAGTCGACTTGGGATGACCGGGTCATCGAACGAAACGTCATCGCGCGTATCGCCCACGTGGTACCGGCCGCGATCATGTACTTCGGCGTCGGTCCGGCCCTTGGGGTAACACCTGTCGAGGCAGCTGCTGCAACCGACCCGGACATTGTCCTGCTCTCTTGGACGCTCATTCGGCGTGTGAGCGCCGCGTTCATCGTGCTCACCGCGACGATGGCCCTCAGTTCACTGCTCGACGCGGCCAACGACATTTACACCGAGGCGTACTCGGAGTCGAACAGCCGGCCCATCAAAGGCTACCTGCAGGTGATCAGCCTGGTCGCATATCTCGCTGCGAGCATCGTGATCGTCTCGATCCTTGCCGACCGGAATCCCACTGTCTTCCTGTCCGGGCTCGGCGCGCTTACCGCCGTCCTCATGTTGGTCTTCAGAGACACGATCCTGTCTCTCGTTGCCAGTATTCAGATCATGTCGAACGACATCATCCGGATCGGCGACTGGGTCGAGATGCCCCAGGCCAACGCAGACGGTGACGTGATCGACATCGCACTGCACACGGTCAAGGTCCAAAACTGGGACAAGACGATTTCCGCCGTCCCAACGCACAGGTTCATAGGCGAGTCCTTCAAGAACTGGCGCGGCATGTCGGAGTCCGGCGGACGTCGGATCAAACGGGCCATCCATATCGATATGGGGTCGGTGCACTTCCTCGAAGACAGTGAAGTCGAACGTCTGTCACGGTATGAGGTGCTCCGCGAGTACATGGGCTCCAAGCGCTCCGAGCTGGACAGCTATCACGCGGAGCATGCCCCTGCAGACCCGGAGGTGATTCCCGAACAGCGGCGGCTCACGAACCTCGGGACGTTCCGAGCCTACGTCGTGAACTACTTGAGGGTCCACCCAAAGACACACCGCGACATGACACTACTCGTTCGCCAACTGGCGTCGGGACCCCAGGGCATTCCCATCGAGATCTACTGCTTCTCGAACGATACCGAGTGGGGGAGCTACGAGGCATTCCAAGCAGACATCTTCGACCACTTGATCGCGATCCTCCCCGAGTTTGGCTTGAAGGCGTTTCAGGAGCCGACGGGGGATGACTTCGCCGGGGCAGGTGGAAGCCGCTAAGCCGTGGATCTCAAACTTGGCCGCCGGCTGTCCGCAACTGATATCTCGTTTCTGCTGACCGAAGCCAGAAGCAGGACCATGCTGATCGCGGCGAAGCTCGCCCAAGAAGATCTTCGACTCCAGCACGACCCACTCATGAGCCCCATCGTCTGGGACTTGGGCCACAGCGGCCATTATGAGGAAGTCTGGCTCGGGGCGAACCTCGAGAGTGGTGACACCGGGTCTGAAGGGCTACGGGGCATCTAGAACCCCTTCGAAAACCCGCGCGCTGTTAGAGATTCGCTCCCACTCCCTAAGCGCAGCGAATGTTGGGACTGCCTTGCAGCCGTCCGCCGTATCGTGTTGGACAGCGTACGAGAAATGGACCTACGCGTGAGCACCCCGCTGCTGGACGACAGGTTCGTCTTTACGATCCTGCAGACGCTTCAACTCAAGCAGGGCAGCGCTTACGAAGCACCTCGTCAGTTGGTGGCGCCTCAGGCGAGCCAAAGCTCTCCACCGCCTGGGACCAGGGTTCGTTTCCGGGTGGCTCCGTGGTCGTCGGCACCGATGATTGGTCAGCCACCTACGATAACGAACGCCCGGCGCCCCGCGTGAACCTGAACGTTCACAGACCCACTCAGCAGCTCCTGGGGGCCCAACTCTGCTCATAAAGGGAGTGTGCACCACCGAAGACGAGGCCGGCGGGTGAAACCGGACCGCCAGTGTCTGCAACGGGCCTACACATGCTCATCTACCCTCCCGCAGCAGACCACCCAACCCATCGAGGTCAGCATTACCGCCACTGATCACCACAACGACCGGACCGTTCGGATCAAGCGGGATCTTGCCCGCCAAAAGTGCCGCTATCCCTGCGGCACCCGCTGGCTCGGCCAGCAGCTTCGTACGCTCGAGTAATACTCGGAGTCCGGTGACGATCTCTGCGTCGCTCACGAGCATCACGCCCCGGGAATGCTCCTCGAGCAAGGCGTGGTTCAGCACCCCGGCCATTGGGGCGGCGAGGCCGTCCGCGATCGTCTCCACGGAGTCGAGATGAATAGCCTCTCCCGCAGCCAGGCTCCTGTGCATTCCCGGTGCCCCCTCTGGCTCGACGCCCCAAACCGCGATCCCAGGGCGGGTGGCCGCCACGGCTGCGGCGATCGACGACGACAGTCCGCCGCCACCCACGGGAACCACAATGGCCGCCACATCCGGCAAATCTTCTACGATTTCCAGCCCGCAACTCGCATGTCCCGCGACCACCTCTTCATCGTCGAACGGATGCACGAATGTCAGTCCCCTCTCGTCCGCGATCTCCAGGACATGGGCGAAGGCTGCTCGGGCATCACCATGGAGCACGACCTCGGCTCCGTACTCGCGACTCGCCCGCACTTTTGTAGGCGAGGCGTTTTCGGGCATCACGACGAGGCTGCTCACGCCAGCGGCGCTCGAAGCCCACGCGACCGCCTGGGCGTGGTTACCTGCAGAGATCGTGGCAACGCCTCTCGCCCGCTCCTCGTCCGACAGCATCAACAAGCGGTGCAGGGCGCCCCTCACCTTAAATGCGCCCGTTTTCTGGAGATTCTCGCACTTCAGGTACACGGGCGCGCCGATGCGATCCGAGAGCGTGCGTGATGGAAGAAGCGGCGTCCGATGGACGGACGATGCAATTCGTGCCCGCGCCTCTTCGAGACGCTCCAGTGGGAAGCGTAGGGTAGTCATCGCTGGGATGATGACGTGGCCTCGCAGGACCCGCTACCCCATGGGCGCTTGAACCTGTGTGCGGATATCTCACTCCGAGTAGCGGTCCGAAGCGTTGGCCAGATACGCTGATACGGGTATAGTACCGCGCGAGTCCAACCCCAGGAGCGTCGATGTCGTCTGCCGAAGTCGTTCACCCGGTTACCCTGCGTTGCAGCTTCTGCGATACCAAGAACCGCGTCGATATGTCCAGAGCAGCACATCGTCCGGCCTGTGGCGGGTGTAGCAAGCCAATGCTCCTGGATCGTCCCGTGACTGTGACTCAAGACGACTTCGATGCCACGGTTCTCGGCGCTTCCGTTCCTGTCCTGGTGGACTTCTACGCCGACTGGTGCGGGCCCTGCAAGATGGTGGCTCCGCTCATGGATGAGATCGCACAGGCCCAATCGGGAAAGATGCTCGTAGTCAAAGTGGATACGGACAAAGCTCCTTTAGTAGCTGAGCGCTACGGTATCCGCAGCATCCCGACTGTGATCCTCTTCCAAGAGGGTGAAGAAATGGAACGGAGCGCCGGGTTTGAGCCGGAACGCGTTAGAGATTTCGCTGCAAAGGCCGTGGCATGAACAAGAAGATCCGGCACGACCAGATCCTCGACGCAATCAAGCAGCATCGTGTCACGAGCCAAGAGGCGCTCTGTGAGATCCTGCACGCGGAAGGCACCGATGTGACGCAAGCCACGGTGTCGCGGGATATCCGAGAGCTCAGACTTGTGAAAGTTCCCGGAGCCGATGGCACATCCCACTATTCCATGCCGGACGAATGGGAGAGCACGCCCTCGCTCCGTTCACTCCTGCCGACTCTGTTTCAGTCTGCAGATGGCGTAGATCACCTTCTGGTGATCCGTACAATGAAGGGAGCGGCCCAGACGGTTGCCGCCGGCATCGACTGGGAAGAGTGGCCTGAGGTCCTCGGCACCCTGGCGGGTGACGACACGGTCCTCATCATCCTGCGGTCCCATAAATCGCTCGAAAGTACCAAGGCGCGAATTGAGAAGATGGCATCCCGCTCGGGTTGACATCATGCATCGCGGATGCATATTTATGCTTCGTGGCTGACTCTTATGCCACCTTGATAATCGAATTTTTTGATGGGACCGGGGGCGGAAGCTCGGGGCATTGTGCCCCCTGACTCCTTGGCGGGAGGTAGTTGGTCTTTCGTCCCCCGGCCCTGATTTTCTAAACACCGGCGCTCAATCGAGCACCCGAGGAAAGTCTCATGAAGGTCGTTCTTGGTTACTCAGGTGGGCTCGACACCTCAGTTATCGTGCCATGGCTCAAAGAGACCTATAACGCCGAAGTGATCTGCATGGCCGGGAACGTGGGTCAGCAGGGCGGCCTGGATGGCCTCGAAGCAAAGGCCTACGCCACCGGCGCCAGCGGCTTCTACGGGGAGGACCTCCGCCAAGAGTTCGTCGAAGACTACGTATTCCCGACGCTCAAGATCGGGGCGGTCTACGGCCGTAAGTACTTGCTGGGCACAGCGATGGCCCGTCCGCTCCTCGGAAAACGTCAGGCTGAGGTCGCGCTTCAGGAAGGCGCCCAAGCACTGTCACACGGTTGCACAGGCAAGGGGAATGACCAGGTCCGCTTCGAGTTGGCATATGCGGCCCTTGCTCCCCAAATGAAAGTGATAGCGCCGTGGAGGGAATGGGACATAACCTCCCGTGAGGAAGCCTTGGCCTACGCCCACAAGCGGAAGATCCCGCTCGAGGGTGTCGATGAGACCAAGTTGTTCAGCCGAGACGAAAATCTCTGGCACATCTCACATGAAGGTGGTCCACTCGAGGATCCGGCCTTCGAGCCAGAGGAGTCCATGTTCCTGTGGACTCTGTCGCCCGAATTGGCTCCGGACACACCGGAATACGTGGAGATCGGATTCGATGCAGGCGTGCCCGTCTCGGTCAACGGTGAGGTCATGGGCGCTGTCGAGTTGTTGTCCACGCTGAATGAGATCGGTTCGCGCCATGGCGTGGGCAGAGCAGACATCGTGGAGAACCGGCTCGTAGGCATGAAGTCACGGGGCGTCTATGAGACGCCGGGTGGCACCATCCTCTACTCGGCCATCAAGGATCTCGAATCCATCACGATCGATCGGCGCGCAGAGGGCATGAAGGATGAGATGGCCCAGCGGTGGTCGGACATGCTCTACGAGGGTCGCTGGTGGACCACGGAGCGTGAGGCTCTTCAAGCGATGGCGGACGTGCTGTCCAAGAACGTGACAGGCTCCGTGAAGATGAAGCTCTTCAAGGGATCGTGCTGGGTCGCGTCCAGAAAAAGCCCGGTCTCTCTGTACCGTGAGGATCTCGCGAGCTTCGGGCATGCGGCGACATACGACCATTCGGACGCCGAAGGCTTCATTCGCCTCTTCGGGCTCCCGATCCGTGCAGCAGCTGGATTGGAAGCATTCAAGAAGCAGGCAGACCCTGAGGTCTCGCACATCATCGACGAAGTCATCGCGGCCGGCGCGGTTTAAGACCGTCCGACGACAGCGCTTGACCCACTGCCCAATTGGCGGCGGGCGCGCTAATGTCCCGTCATGAGCGATTCAACGACTGATCCGGACGGACCCGCCGCACTTTGGGGAGGGCGCTTCGAAGGCGGCATGGCGCCAGAAATGGTACCACTCAACCTCAGCCTCGGCATCGACCAGCGCCTGTGGCGCGAGGACCTCACGGGCAGCGCCGCCTGGGCTAGGGCGCTCGGGAAGGCGGCCGTCCTGACCGAGGACGAAGTAGGGTCCATCATTGACGGCCTAGCCGCGGTGGGCGTACGAATCGAAGCCGAGGGCTTCGATGGTGCCGCTGAAGAGGACATCCACTCGGTCGTTGAACGAATGTTGGGCGAGGCCGCCGGGGAGGTGGCCGGGAAGCTCCATACTGGACGTTCTCGGAACGATCAGAGCGCGACAGGCGTCCGCCTTTACGGTATGGCCGCCTGTGACCGGATCGAAGCCCACCTGATCGCTGTGTGCCGGGCACTGCAGGACTTGGCAGCCCGAGGAATCGACGTGGTCATGCCCGGCTATACACACATGCAGCAGGCTCAGCCGATTCGAGCAGCACATTGGGCGCTCAGTCATCTCTTCGCATTTCTACGCGACGTTGATCGGATCCAAGCAGCTCGGCGGTCGGCTTCTGTGATGACCTTGGGCTCAGGCGCTATCGCGGGTTGCCCCTTCCCGATCGACCGGGAGGGCCTGCGTACGGAGTTGGGATTCGACCGGGTGAGCGAGAACTCGGTGGACGCGGTGGCTGACCGCGATTGGGTCTGTGACCTGACCTACGCCGGCGCCATGATCGGCGTGCACCTTTCTCGGCTCTCCGAAGACCTCGTGCTGTTCTCCAGCACTGAATTCGGCTTTGTCAGACTGTCGGACGGGTACAGCACGGGCTCGAGCCTCATGCCTCAGAAGAGGAATCCGGACGTGGCCGAGTTGGCCCGCGGGAAGTCGGGCAGGCTCGTGGGAAACCTCTCCACAATGTTGACGCTCTTGAAAGGCCTTCCTACGGGGTACAACCGCGATCTACAGGAAGACAAAGAGGCGCTATTCGACACCGTAGACACGTTGGACCTCACGCTCCCTGCGGTCGCGGGGGCGCTGGAGACTGCCGCCTTCGTGCCGGAACGGATGAGGACCGCCATGGACGCCCAACTCCTCGCGACGGATCTCGCCGACTATCTCGTTCGAAAAGGTGTTCCGTTCAGGACGACCCACGAAGTGGTGGGGCACTTGGTCCGAAAGGCTGAGACGACGGGCGTGTCCCTCTCTGAGCTGCCGATCGAGTCACTTCAAGCCGAACACGAATCTTTCGAGGCAGACGTCTCCGAAGTGTTCGATTGGGTTAGATCTGCGGACTCACGCGACAGCGACGGAGGCACGTCGCTCCGCGCCGTGCGCGAACAGTTGGATGAAGTCGCGGCCAGAATCGCGGGGCTGACCTAGGCCCGCACCGCTAGGCCGACGGCTCGGATCCTGCCATTGAGCGACCGGCTGCCTCGACAAATGGCCGAAGCGACGACATGAGCGCGTCAAACTCGGGGAAGTCGAGCGACTGTTCTCCGTCTGACGTAGCCGTTTCCGGGTCCGGGTGGACCTCGATCATGAGCCCATCGGCCCCAGCAGCGACTGCCGCGTAAGACAGGGGTGCCACGAGATGCCGCCGACCTCCAGCATGGGATGGGTCGGCAATAACTGGGAGGTGGGTCTCACGTTTGAGGACCGGGATGGCCGCCAAGTCGAATGTGTTCCGTGTGGCGGTCGTGAAGGTCCGGATGCCTCTCTCGCACAGGATCACATCCGTGTTGCCTTGGCTCATGACGTACTCAGCCGCCAAGAGCAGGTCCTTCACGGTGGCCGACATCCCACGCTTGAGAAGCACGGGACGCCTCAGGTGACCCACCTCGGTGAGGAGAGAGAAGTTCTGCATGTTCCGTGCACCGATCTGAAGCACATCCGCGTACGAAGCTACGAGTTCTACTTGCCGGGTATCCATGACCTCAGTGACGATCGGCAATCCGGTCTGCGCGCGTATTTCGGCGAGCATGGCCAGGCCTTCCTCTCCCATGCCCTGGAACGAGTAGGGGGAAGACCGAGGCTTGAAGGCACCCCCGCGTAAAGCCCGCGCACCGGCCGCGCGCACATGCTTGGCGGTGGTGCCCAACATGTCGCCGCTTTCGACTGAACAGGGTCCGGCGATCACGATGACCTCCGGGCCACCCATCCGTGCGTCTCCGATCGGCACTTCGGTTGGGGCCGCCGCAAAGTCATTCGAAGCCAACTTGTAGGGCTTCAGGACCTCGTGGACGGCGTCGACGCCAGGAATGCTCAAGAGCGGGACGTGGTGGAGAAGTGCCTCGTCTCCCACACACCCGATGATCGTGCGGTGCTCGCCCATTGAAATGTGCGTACGGAGACCCATGGACTCGACCCGTTCACGGATGTGGTCGATTTCGTCTTGGGTTACGCCTTTATGGGTAACGATGATCATGGTGTGCCGCGCTGAAAAATAAGAAAGGCCCCCGGCGGGTGCCGGGAGCCTCGAAGCCCTCGATTGTCCACGGCGGGAAGGTTCGGTCTACAACCGTTGAGTGTCAACGTTAGCCGGATGCTTCTGGAAACGCAGCGGAACCGCGAGTACATTCCGACCATCACATCCCACGTCACCGCGAATGTGTGCCACCACGGAGATGTCCTCAATGGAACTCAGTCCTTCCGAGGCACTGAAACGAAGAGCTGCCGCTCGAGCCCTCGAGTACGTCGAAAGTGGAATGATCCTGGGGCTGGGAACCGGGTCCACGGTCGCGCATCTCCTGGACCTTCTCGGGCAGAAGATCCGCGACGGAGAACTTAAGGACATCGTTGGAATCCCAACCTCAGTCCGGACCGTTAAGGAGGGGCGCCAAGCGGGAATCGAGCTGGTCGACCTCGTAGACCGGGATCATATCGATCTTACGATCGATGGCACCGATGAGGTGACACCCCAGCTCGACCTCATTAAAGGCCTAGGCGGCGCACTTCTCCGTGAGAAGATGGTCGCTCAGTCTTCAGACCGTCTCGTGATCATCGCGGATGCCGGAAAAACAGTCGACAAGATCGGTACGAAATGTCCGCTTCCGATCGAGGTCGTAAGCTGGGGGCAGGGCTCGCATGTGCGATTCCTCGAATCAATCGGCGCAGAAGTCGCCATGCGTATGCAAGAAGATGGCTCTCCGCAGATGAGTGACAACGGAAACTTGCTGCTGGATTGCACGTTCGCAGGCGGGATAGACGACCCCCAACTTCTTGACGTCGAGCTCCACGCTCGGGCTGGAATCGTCGAAACGGGGCTCTTCCTCGGCCTCGCAGACGTCGCCGTGATCGCCGGAGAGACTGGCATCGAAGTTTGGGAGGCGCCGAAATGAAGATCGCTCCTTCCATCCTCTCTGCAGACTTCTCCCGTTTGGGTGAAGAGATCCAGGCAGTGGAAGCGGGGGGTGCGGACTGGATCCATGTGGACGTTATGGACGGCCACTTCGTTCCCAATATCACCATCGGTCCGGTGGTAACCGCGGGCGCGCGCCGAGCCACTGATCTGCCACTCGACGTCCACCTGATGATTTCGAATCCTGACGACTACGTCGATGATTTCGTGAAAGCAGGCGCGGATTGGGTGACCGTACACGCGGAAGCATGCACGCACCTCCACCGGACGTTGGCCAGGATCGGAGAGCTCGGTGCCAAGGCCGGAGTGGCCCTCAACCCGGCCACTCCTCTTTCCGCGATCGAGGACGTCGTGGAGCATCTCGACCTCCTCCTGATTATGTCCGTAAACCCAGGGTTCGGTGGGCAGTCCTACATTCCGCGGAGCTCCGACAAGCTACGGCGGGCCCGGGCCATGCTCGACGCGGCTGGAAGTTCGGCCGAACTCCAAGTCGACGGTGGGGTCGGTTTGTCGAACATTGCCGAAGTGGCAGCGACGGGAGCTTCCGTAATTGTTGCTGGATCAGCGGTTTACGGGTATCCGGAAGGAGCAACGGCGGGCGTCTCAGCCCTGCGAAGCGCGGCCTCCACAGGGTAGCGACGAAAGGCAAGGACGTCACGCCATCCGTGGCGATATCCGATTTCAAAGTGCTCGTCAGGGAAGAGGCGGCCTGTTGGGCACCGTCGACCTCGTAACCGAGCCCTTTGAGCGTGACGACGTTCTGCGCGTGTTATGGCGAAAGCTCGTCCGCAACCCTAGCCGCACCCGTACTGGTTGTGGACGATGAGGCGGACATGCGCACCAGCTTCGCGAGCCCGAGACCGAACCTGCCGCGGAGTAGGCCTATGCGGACACTCTGGGGCATACCTGGGGTAGTCCAGTCGAGCAAGATTTCCGACCCCTCAGCCGTCACGCCTTGATGCGCCTTACATATAAGTCGACACTCACGGACCACTCCCCCGAAACGGTGTTCGCCTGGCATGAACGCCCGGGAGCTCTAGAGAGACTGACGCCGCCCTGGGCTCACGTTGACGTTTTGGAGAAGGAGGGGGGCATTCGCGATGGTGCCCGTGTCGTGCTCCGAGTCCATCGGGGACCGACCCGTTTCAAGTGGGCGTTGCGCCACAAAGATTTCATTCCCAACCGCCAGTTTCGAGACGAGCAAGTCTCGGGGCCGCTGAAGTCCTGGGTCCACACGCACACATTCGAGCCACTCGACGGGGGCGGTACGTCTATGCAGGACCAGATCGACGTCGAAGCACCGCTGGGAGCGGCAGGTGCCGCGATTGGTCCGGCACTCGTAAAGACAGAACTCGGGCGGCTCTTCCGCTTCAGGTATCGCCGCCTGTTCACGGACCTAGCCCAACACGCCAAATTCGCAGCCCGGCCCCGGATGCGCATCGCCATCACGGGTGCAAGTGGGCTCATAGGGAGCAACCTCGCCGATTTCCTGACCACCGGTGGCCATCATGTCATCCGCTTGGTTCGCGACAGTCAGTCCGTTGGGGACGACTCTATCTACTGGAATCCGTCAGCGGGTGAGATTGATCAAGCGGCTCTCGAAGGCGTAGACGCAGTAGTGCATCTCGGTGGCACATCGATCGCGAACGGCCGTTGGACGTCCGAACGCAAAAAGGCCATCAAGACGAGTCGCGTGAAGGGTACTGAACTCATCGCCCGGACCCTGGCTACGATGAAGAACGGGCCGCGGATTCTGGTATCCGCTTCGGCGACCGGATTCTACGGCGACCGTGGAGGTGAGCGCCTCGAAGAAAGCGCCCTAGCCGGTAAGGGCTTCCTCGCAGAGGTCTGCCGTGCCTGGGAAGGAGCAGTCAAGCCGGCGGAGCGGGCGGGCGTCCGTGTCGCGCTTCTGCGCACCGGGGTCGCCCTTTCTCCAGCTGGAGGTGCATTGGGGCAGATGCTGCTTCCGTTCAAGATGGGAGCCGGAGGCCGACTCGGTTCCGGTGACCAGTATTTGAGCTGGATCGATACCGACGACCTGGTGGCTGCGATCCACCACATCTTGATGACCGACGATCTCAGCGGACCCATCAACGCCACGGCGCCACATCCTGTGACGAACTCCACGTTCACATCTTCACTAGGACGAGTTCTCGGTCGCCCGACGTTCATCCCGGTACCAGCGATAGCCGTTAAGGCCGTATTTGGAGAACTCGGTCAGGAGGCCCTGTTGTGGGGCCAACGTGTGGTGCCAAGCAAACTCACGGAATCAGGATTTCAGTTCTTCTACGAGGGAGTGGAAGACTCCATGCGGTTCCAGCTCGGTCGGACGGACTGACCCGCTAGCTGTCGAGAAGGAGCTCTCCGTCCGAGCTGAGCGCGGGGTAGGGGCGACCCGCGCGCCGCCTTGTGTCGGCGATGGAAGGGTACGCCCATTCGAATAGGGTCCGATCGAAGTCCTCCTTGGGCATTTGGGATTCGTCGTACATGCCCGCTGCCTGCCGCTGGCGGAGCGCCTCGAACAAGAGGATCGAGGTCGCGACCGAGACGTTGAGGGAGTGCACCATCCCGAGCATCGGTACGACGACGTGTTGGTCTGCCAAACGCAGACCTGCCTCCGAGACCCCGTCCAACTCCGCCCCCATCGTAATCGCCACTGGGCGAGTGTAGTCGATGTCACGATAATCCTGTGCGTCGGGGGAGGGATGTGCTGCAATAACCGTGAAGCCTCTCTCATGTAGGTGGCTTATGGCAGACGCCGCCCCATCGTGGCGATGGACGTTCACCCACTTCTTCGTGCCAGCGGACGTTCCATGGTGGAGACCGAGCCCATGCGCCGGCGGCACCACGTGGACGGCCAAAACTCCGACCGCGTCACAGTTCCTAAGGAGCGCTGAGAAGTTGTGCGATTTGTTCACGCCATCCAAAAGGACCGTTAAATCGAGCTGGCGGCGAAGGAGTACGTCACGTAGACGATGGAATCGTTCTGGTGTCATACGGTATATTCTCGCCGACTTCGCTTGGAACGCCATACCTCACTCGACCGGGAGGACACCCTGCTGCGATACCGTCTCTACACCCTCGTTTTGATCGCCCTGCTCTCAGTGGCCTGCGACCGGGTGGGCGAGATCGTGATCGTGCCCGAGTTCGACTTCACGTATTCGTTCGAAAATGATCTCGAGGGCTGGTACGGGTCAGGAGTAGACTTGGGAACTCCCGCCGTGGAGTGGTCAATGACCCGCTCCAGTGAGCACTCGTCGCTCGGCAGCGCTTCCGCAGCCCTCACGTTGGACAACGCCTCAGGTGCGGCAAAGGTGTGGTTGGAGCGTGAGTTCGACGTCCAGCCAGAGCGTGCCTATGACGTCCAACTCTCGTTCGACCTGGGGACATCAGATCACAGTGGGACCGAGCCGTGGCGAGTGCTCGCAGGGGCACACACAACCCCACCGACAGAAGCCGCCGACCTAGCCATCCAAGACCCGACGTCCAGCGGGGCGGGCTCCGGCGTGACCTTCGTACAGAAGAACTACACTCTTCGCGCTACAGCGGATGAAGAAGGGCACCTCTACCTGGTCGTCGGAGTTTGGGGGACGTCTCTGGGTGCCCGGGGGTACTTCGTGGACAACGTTCACGTATTCTTCACCCGGGTGTCGCCGAGCTCGTGATACATCAGCGTGTCGCAGGCATCGCCTCGGGGCGTGACGCCCTGCCTCTGTTTCTTGCGCCGATGCTGCTGGTCGGCGTGACGAGCTCCGTGGTCGGATGTGGGGACGGGGGACCCGCCGAAATCGAGGCATCAGAGAGTGACACCGTTGTCGTGGATGGAGCTTCACTCTTTTGGGGAGCGGACCCCGCCGCGCACGTTTGGGCAGGCGGCAAATTGTGGGTCTATCCGACGCGGGACAGCCACGACTGGGACTCTCTCACCGGCTGGGACGCTTGGTCGACTGAGGATCTCCGTACTTGGGTACGGCACCCGGGAATCTTTGAGGCCGAACAATGCCAATGGTGCACGAACAACGCGTGGGCTCCCGACGCGGCATATAGGAATGGCCAGTACTACTTCTACTACTACTTCAGAAATGATGGTGGGCTTCCACGCGGAATAGGAGTCGCCGTTAGCGGTAACCCCGAGGGCCCCTTCGAGAATGTGACGATTGAACGACCATTGGTCGACGGACATGACCCCGCCGTCCTGATTGACGAGGATGGGCAGGCCTACCTGTATACCGGGCACGTGATCTACTTCTTGAACGAGGACATGACTTCCCTCGAGATGAGGGGAGACGGCAGGCCTCGGGACAAGATCGTTGAGTTTCGCGGACATGACCCGGTCGGTGGCTGGGAGGGCGTTTGGGTCTTCAAGCGTGAAGGGCGGTACTACTTCACGATCGCCGACACCGATTATCGTCAGCTACGCTACTACATGTCTGACAGCCCCACGGGCCCCTTCGACTACGGAGGCACCTTGCTACACCACGTGGATGGCCTGAACATCCACCCCTCTATCGTGCAGTGGAACGGCCGATGGATCCTCTTTTTTCACCTTTGGGCGGAATCAGCCCGCGGTCAGCGTCGAGTGAGTGCCGAGTTTATCACCTTCCGGCCAGACGGATCTATCGAACCGGTATCTGTGACTGAGCACGGGATCTCAGGGCGGGCTCCGGTGTGACCTCGTACAGAAGAACTACACTCTTCGCGCTACAGCAGATGAAGAAGGGCACATCTACCTGGTCGTCGGAGTTTGGGGGACGTCTCTGGGTGCCCGGGGGTACTTCGTGGACAACGTTCACGTATTCTTCACCCGGGTGTCGCCGAGCTCGTGATACATGGCGGTCGGTACGCTAACTGAACCAGTGTCGCACATTTTTGGTACGAGGTAGCTTCAGGATTGTTGGCCGGGGTGGTGAAATCGGTAAACACAGGGGACTTAAAATCCCCCGCCCGAAAGGGCTTGCGGGTTCAATTCCCGCCCCCGGCATTAATAACCGCAACATATTTGTCCATGGCGCCCACGGGGCGGTACTAGTGCAGGTCCGCACACATCGCCGCCACTGAAACGCCGTTTTCTGAAAAAGAATAGGTGGCGCTGCTCAGTTCGGTGTGGTGCTCCCGGCTACGCCAACTGTGGCCAAGCGACCCACGCGGATGCCGTGGCCGTAGCCATTCTGGTCGGTTGAGTCATGATACAAAAGCAGGCTGCCATCCGGCATGGTCAAGACATCTGGTCCGGCGGGGTCGCGGGTAGTGATAAGTGGAAATTGTTCGGTGAAGGTCAGACCATCACTGGACGTGCTGTAGCCGACCACGGCGACTCCCTCATAATCGCTGATGCCAGCATCTTGGGGTTTATTGAGTTGATAGAACAACGTGACGCATCCGTCTTCCCGAAGCAGCGGATATACCTCGCGGGCTGACGCGGTCAATACGGTTGAACCCGGACCGATACGAACACCAGGTTCAACGGTCCATTCCAACAAGTCTGAGGAAGTTGCACTGAGCAACCAATGGTCTGGCGGGCCGCCCGTATCTGCGAGAACCGTAGCTGGCCCATTTTGTGGCGCCGGACCGAAATAGCCGCGATAAGTACCGTTTGAAAGGGGCACGATACTTAACTTTTGTATGGCATCCATGCTCGCCTGTGTTCTGGTGATGCGCTCACCTGCTTCAACGGTGAACGTTTTGCCTTCGTCGCTGCTAATGAACGACGAGACGCCTGATGCGGAGGACCCGACATAGAGCCGCACCCGGCCATCCGGTAACCGGAAAATCCGAGAGGGACCCAGCTGAACGCCTTGCTCCTGCGCAGCTGGGCCTGAGATGCGGATGGTTTCATAGGCAAATGTGAGACCATCATCGGAGATCGCACTAGCAATACCGGCCCCCGCGTTGGTAAAGAACAGGCGGATACGGCCGTCATCCAGCTGCAAGGCGCTCGGGTTGGCGACTGGGGCCATCGGATCGGTCTGACCAACGTCGGTTGCACTTAGCACCAATCCGAGGTCGGTGAAGCTGTACCGAATACCGTCACATGATATATCGACCACCCTCGCGCTGATCTCCTCTTCCTGGTCATCTATCTGAGCTGTCACAATTGCGGGTGTCGGTCCACTCGCTACCGCAGTTACCAACCCACCACTACTTACTGTGACCATGGTCGTGTCACTCGACGACCAAGCCACGCTCTCGGCCGGGATCTCCGAGCCACTCGCATCCAGGACGGTCGCGGTGACTGTCGCCGTGTCCCCAACTGCAGCAAGCACCAGCGAGTCCGGCGAGAGCGTGATCGATACAGCGACCTGCTGGATGGAGGCAGAAGCATTAGCTGACGCTGAGCCAGAAGTCGCCGTGATGGTTGCGGAGCCGTTGGCTACCGCAGTGACCAATCCGGTTGAGGACACAGTTGTCACGGATGCTGATGAGGTAGCCCATGACACGCTTGCTCCGCTCATCGTCGCACTATTCTGGTCTTTGACCGCTGCGGAGAGCTGGGAGGTCTCGCCCAGCGAGGCGAAGCTCAAGGTAGTCGCCGACAGCGTGATCGAGGTCGCTACGGGCGTAGGCGGAGCAGGTGGACTCGTAGGCGTAGTCCCTCCGTCCCCGCACGCTGCGAGCAGTAGCACCGCGGAGAGTCGAATGTAGCGCATTTTTTGAAGGTGCACCGCTTCTCTACTTACGCAAGAGAAAATGGGAACTAGCCTCCAGTCCCCCCTCCGTGGCATCCGCCACACCCAGCTATCCAGCCCCCCAGTACCCCCGGCCCCCCCCTTTTTTCACCGCCGCATCCCCTCCACTACTAAACAGTGTTTTGCGCAGGGGATTTTCTAATTTCAAATTGAGTGGGAGTCCCGGCCCTCAAAAATATTCTGCAAAAATGTCGATTCACTACAGAAGAGGTAAAGATGCGTAACCTGCGAAGTGTCATCTTTGGGCTCAGTTTTCTTATTGGTGGTGCGTTCCTAGCGGACTACTTCGGTGCCGAATTAGGTGCCCAACAACAGACAGTTACGGAAGCCCAATCGTGGGAGCTTACCACGGGGGTGTACAGTGGCCTTACGGGGAACAACAACGACGGACGATTCTACGTCGTTCGCCACAACCGTCTGACAGGTGAAACGCAATACATCGGGTGCAGGGACCAAAACGGATGCACGCAGATGAGGGTGGAGATCCAAGACTAGGTATCACCGCTGGTAAGTGGTGCCCAAGAAGACCGGGTTGGGAGTAAGGGTATGCCGGGTGTTTCGGTCGTTAAAGATCGGGACCTGATATCACTCAGGGATGAAAGTGATATATGTCTCTGGAACTAGCGTCAGGGGGTCGAACGAAGGCAGAATGTAGGGGACCGTTAGGGCAGGAGATCCGAACGAGAGGAGGACTAGCTGATGAGATTCTTAACCGCAGTGGCTCTAGCCCTAGTCATGCTCTGGGTGCCCGTGGATGGGGTGGCTCAAATTGATCCTATGGCCGGACTGACAACAGTGAACACTCACGTGCGTGTCACTTGGAGTGATAGGATCGCGACAAAATCAGAAAGCAAATTTACCCGTCAACTTGAGAACGCTTTTAGGCTGGGACTTATGAAGGCAGGGGTGAGTTTGGATGAGGACTCCCCAATCTTCTTATCGTGCGTTGTAGTCCTTCAAGCCAATCCGGATGGGAGCACCATCGCTGCTGCCTACAATACCGTGCTCAGCGAGCTTGTGACGTACAAGGGCCAGTCCCAATTCGCGGATACGTGGTCCAAATTGGGGACTTACATAGTCGGTGGTAACAAACTGGACGGCGAAGACGACGGAAGGGTCTGTGCCGAAACGTTTGAACTCGCGTGGCGTAGCGCGAACAACTAGCTCCTATCAGAACATCCCCAGATTTTTGCCCAGATATTCTAGGGCAGTAATCTTCTCAGTTGTGAGTTGGAGAGGATAACAACTAGTCCCTCCGTGGCATCCACCCACATCCAGCTATCCAGCAGTGTTCTGCGCGTCCTGAGTTGCGGGCCTGAGTGGGGCGGGGCAGAATGAAGGGATGGAGTTATTCTGCTTATGACAGGAGACATACTATGAGCAAAGAGAATCTTGAACGGTTCATGACACAGGTCGCTGACAGTGAGGATCTGCAGGCGAAGATCGGTGAGGAGATCACCGGAGATGCCTTGGTCGCCTTGGGAACAGCACACGGTTGCGAGTTCAGTGCTGAGGATTTAGCGGCAGATGCTGAGTTGAGTGATCAAGAGTTGGATGGCGTAGCGGGCGGGGCTATTTCGGTTTTCACCAATGTGGCTTCGTTTAAGCAAAATGACACTAAATTCCGCTACCACGTCGGCAATAATGCATTTCTGCCCTGGCACAGGGGATAGTGATGTCGACTCACTGATTGCCTTGGGTGTAGAGCATGGCTGTGAGTTCAGTGCTGAGGATTTAGCGGCAGATGCTGAGTTGAGTGACGAGCAATTGGAGGCGGTCGCAGGTGGTGTGGCGTTAGCCGGTTTTGCTTTGAAAGGCCCGAAAATTGGTGGCGGGAGGGCCAAGTTTAGGTTGAATTACAACCACAGCTTAGGTTGAATTACAACCACAACTGATGACCCGCGAACAAATAGCCGAAGCCCAACGGCTGTCCCGCGAGTGGATTGAGGCGCATCCCCCCGGCAACTAGCAATTAGCCCCTCCGTGGCACCCAGCCACACCTAGCTGCCTAGCAGTTGCGGGTCCTGAGTTGCGGGCCTGAGTGGGGCGGTGCAGGATAGAGGCATGAAAAAATCAACTCCGTTCAGTGCCCTGTTGCTTTCACTGTTTTTATGGAGTTGTGGAGGAGACAGTACCCCAGCCGCGCCAACGCCAACGCCAACACCTGTAGCGACTTCGATCACCCTGTCGCCGACCAGTGTTAGCCTCGCCTCACTAGGTGCGACATCCCCGCTATCGGCCACGGTCAAGGACCAGAACGGCGCGATGATGTCCGGTGCCACGGTGACGTGGGCTACGTCGAGTTCATCGGTAGCGACGGTATCGTCAGCGGGTCTAGTGACTGCAGTCTCAAACGGCACAGCGACGATCACGGCTACATCGGGTTCAGCCAGCACGACTGCGACGACGACGGTGAGTCAGGTCGCGTCGAGCGTCACGCTGTCACCGACAAGCCTGGCGCTTGCGTCGGTCGGTGACACTGCAACGCATACGCCGACGGTGAAGGACTCGGTTGGGGCTGTGATCTCGGGTGCCACGGTGACGTGGGCTACGTCGAGTTCATCGGTAGCGACGGTATCGTCAGCGGGTCTAGTGACTGCAGTCTCAAACGGCACAGCGACGATCACGGCTACATCGGGTTCAGCCAGCACGACTGCGACGACGACGGTGAGTCAGGTCGCGTCGAGCGTCACGCTGTCACCGACGAGTCTGTCACTTTCGTCGGTCGGTGACACCGCGACGTACACACCGACCGTTAAGGACGCGGGTGGGGCTGTGATCTCGGGTGCCACGGTGACGTGGGCTACGTCGAGTTCATCGGTTGCGACGGTATCGTCAGCGGGTCTGGTGACTGCAGTCGCAAACGGCACAGCGACGATCACTGCGACCTCTGGCTCAGTCAGTGGGACAGCATCGGTGACTGTTACGGTTGGGGGCCCCGGCCTCCCCGATACCGAAATCGATAGTGGCCCCGCAGCAGCATCGATACAGCGGGAAAGCGATGCAGCATTCTCGTTTTTCTCTGACCAGTTTGATGTTGATTTTGAGTGTAGCCTCGACGGAGGGGCTTGGGACGCCTGCGGGATGACTGCGGAGTTCGATTTAGTATCCATAGTGAGTTATACCGGACTTGTCGAAGGAGGACACACCGTAGAGGTCAGGGCAGTCAACAGCACCGGGCCAGACCCAACACCCGCTAGCCGCACTTGGTCGGTGGATACCACAGGTGATGGTGGGATTCTTCAGTTGGTCACCTCAACCACCGTGGCGGGAGCCGATATCTGGTCAGGTCTTTCCTTCGATGGCTCGCACATCCTTCTCACCACGATGATCAACGGACATATCAATCTGGTGAAGTACACCACTGATTTGGTCCAGGTGGGAGACCCAGTGGCTCTCACTACGGCATCTGACCTCCCGGCAGGTAAGAACATTGCCGACCACAAGCATCTCTTGATGGGAAGCACATTGTTTGTGTCTTGGTCGCCGTCAGGGGATGAAGATCTCTACCTATTGAGGGCGGACACAGACGGTAACCGAGTGGGACCGCAAGTAGCAGTGGTGGAGGGATCATCTGTGATGACGAACGATATGCATCTTTTCACTAACGGGGTGTCAGTTTTTGTGATGTATGCCGAAGCAGGAGCAGATCGGTATGTGGCGCAATACGACAACACTTTGGTTGCCACAGGACCAATAAAGAAAATCACTGCCCCCGGCTCGCACGATCCATTGGGAGCGACCCTGTTTCAGAATGAGGGATACCGGATGTTCGGTGGAAATGGAGTCAACCGCCATTTGATTGTAGCGAACTGGACTTCCACTTGGTCTCCTGAGGATCCATATACCCGGGTAATTGTACCCTCGACCACGGACGACTGGAACTGGTTTGCGTCAGGTGTAGAGTGGGATTCTACGAATCGGCTCTGGTTTATCGGGTATAAGCATATGGAATCCACGGAGGACTCTGACACGCAATCGGTGTTGCGACTGGCTGTTTTCGATGAGACGTACGGCTTGCTGGATCGGTTGCAAGTTCCTGGGCTCCCGTGGTTCCGACCGCACTTTCTTCTGGAGGGGGGACACCTCTACGTCTCTTATGACAACATGAGCGATACGGTCAATCTGGCCAAGTACAAAATCACACATAACTAGAGTTCGACTATCGATCCGGAGTTCCACGCGTGTTACGGCGTGGCTTGGCTTGGATCAGCTTTGGTATGGTGTGCCCACAGGATCTTGTTCTCGCGTACATGTGGCTCAACCTCGCGGCTGCGCAGGGGAATGAGATCGTGAATGAGACCGCGAATGAGCTGAAGGATCTCACCGAGGCTCGCATGACCCGTGAGCAAATCGCAGAGGCGCAACGGATGTCGCGTGAGTGGATCGAAGCGCACGGTTAGCGGTAGTCGCTTCGGCGGTCCGTCCCCTTTTTGTGTGCCGATTTGTGTGCCAACTCAGCCAAACTAGGCCAAACTCCCGTACACAAGATGGAATGGCGGAGGGACCGGAAGGCGTGGTATTCATTGCCTCATCGGCACCCACGACCACTCAGCGCAACTAGGGGACAACAGCGCTCAAGCGCCTTAAAATCCCCCGCCCGAAAGGGCTTGCGGGTTCAAGTCCCGCCCCCGGCATAGTTCGGATTTGCGAAGAAGATGTCCGCCCTGCGTTGTCCGAAGAAACCGTGGATGCCCACGATGATTTCATCACCCGGCTCCATGCCCGCCATCCCGGTGCCAGGCAGCGTAATGGTCCTCTCTTTCTCGGTTTGGAAGAGATGCCTCAGCAGCGCCATGGTCTCGTCCATGATCATCAGGAACTTCGGATCCAGACATCCCAGAATCGGGCTGATCATCGCCTGAGAAACACGGGGATGGATGTTGCTGGGTCTGGGGCCGAGCAAAACGCGTGGGTCGTGGCTGAGCTGGCCTAAGGTCTGATCTGTCGAAGTCATGAATGCCCCCCTTGAAAACGCACCGAAGAGGAGCGGGGTGCTCGGATTGGAGCCCGAAGTTGGACTCAGGATGATCCCGAGGCCTGCACTGTTCAAGGCTATGCCAGCGACCGGCCTACGCGACGCTCTCGGTCCGGTCGAGCGTCTCTCGACGGACCCACCGTTTCAGCTTAGTGTGGATCTTTCCAGCGCCCGCCCCCAGATGCGAAAGTGAGTCATGACAGACCCCAGGACTGTGCGAGCCCTTCTCAAGACCGGCCCTTCGGATGCTCCAGCGATCGGGGCTCCGGGACGGACAAGCCTCACCTATGAGGGCCTCAGGGCGCAGGTCGACCACACGGTGGCGAGCTTGAATGGGATGGGGATTGGCCGCGGCGACCGTGTCGCGATCGTACTCCCCAACGGCCCAGAGATGGCCGCAGCGTTCATCTCCATAGCGGCAGGCGCCACGACCGCACCACTCAATCCGGGCTATAAACTCAAGGAATACGACTTCTATCTCGGAGACCTAAATGCCAGGGCGCTCGTGGTGGAACAGGGGAGTAACTCCGAGGCCATCGACAGCGCACGAGCACTCGGCGTCGAGGTGATCGAACTGCGGGTCCCTGAGGGTGCGGCGGCTGGCGTTTTCGAACTCGTGAGTCAGGGTAGCCCGGAGGGCGATTCGTCGAATGTTCGCGCGTCCCAGTCGGGGCCGGCTGAACCGGATGATGTCGCCCTGGTTCTGCACACGTCGGGGACCACAGCTCGACCCAAGATCGTTCCCCTTCTGCACCGTAATGTCTGCGCCTCCGCGAAAAACATCCGGACGACGCTCAGGCTGACCCCTGCGGATCGTTGCCTCAACGTGATGCCGCTCTTCCACATCCACGGACTCATGGCGCCGGTGCTTTCTTCGCTTTCCACGGGCGCCGAGGTGGTGTGCACTCCCGGCTTCAACGCGCTGAAGTTTTTCGGATGGCTCGACGACGTGGGACCAAGCTGGTACTCGGCCGTGCCCACGATGCACCAGACCATCCTCGCCAGGGCACCGCGAAATACCGAGGTTGTCGAAAGGGCAAAGCTCCGCTTCATTCGCTCCTCGTCGTCGTCTCTGCCTCCGCAGGTGCTAGAGGCATTGGAGGACACGTTCGGCGTACCCGTGGTGGAGGCCTACGCCATGACTGAGGCTTCGCACCAGATGACTTGCAACCAACTCCCCCCGGGCGAGCGCAGAGCGGGCACGGTGGGGATCGCGTCGGGACCCGAGGTGGCCATCATGAACGCTGCGGGTGAGTTGCTCGGTGCCGGAGAGGCGGGGGAGATTGTAATTCGTGGTCCGAACGTGACCGAGGGTTACGAGAACAACCCGGAGGCCAACGCCGCAGCGTTTACGCACGGCTGGTTCCGCACAGGAGATCAGGGCGTCATGGACGAAGACGCGTTCTTCACGCTGACGGGTCGCCTCAAGGAAATCATCAACCGGGGCGGTGAGAAGATCTCACCGGGAGAGGTGGACGTGGTGCTGATGGATCACCCTGCCGTTCAGCAGGTGTGTACCTTCGCCATGCCACACGACAAACTCGGTGAGGAGGTCGCGGCGGCGGTCGTGCTGCGGGAGGGCGTCGAAGCGGATGCTCAGGAGATTCGCGCGTTCGCCTCGGGGCGCCTAGCCGATTTCAAGGTCCCGCGCACCGTGCTCATCATGGATGAGATCCCTAAAGGCCCCACGGGCAAGCTCAAGCGCATCGGCATGGCCGAGCAACTGGGCCTCGCCTGAGCCGGCACAACCAATGAAGATCGGCATTTACGGGGCGGGAGCCATCGGCGGGTATCTGGGAGTGCAGCTGGCGCTCGCCGGAGAGGACGTGACGCTTATTGCCCGGGGGCCACATCTGGAGGCCATGAAGGAGAATGGCCTCAAGCTCCTCATTGATGGCGAAGAGCGTGTTGCCCGGCCGTTCTGCACCAGCGACCCGTCCGAAGCTGGACCCCAGGACTTCGTCATCGTCACGCTGAAGGCGCATTCCGCGCCGGCAGTTGTGGGGGCCATGCAGCCGCTGCTGGGCCCAGACACCGCTGTGGTCAGTGCGGTGAACGGCGTGCCGTGGTGGTATTTCTATGCGCTGGAGGGCCCTTGGCGCGACCACCGTCTGGAGTCGGTCGACCCGGGGGGTGTGCAGTGGGATGGGATCGGCCCTGAGCGCGCGATCGGGTGCGTGGTATACCCCGCCACCGAGGTCGTGGAACCGGGCGTGATCAAGCACCTGAGCGGGAACCGTTTTTCGCTCGGAGAACCCTCCGGTGAGAAGACCGAGCGGGTGCAGGCTCTGGCGGGCGCCCTCAAAGAGGCCGGATTCCGCGTGCCCGTGCGGCGCATAAGAGACGAGATCTGGGTAAAGCTGTGGGGTAATCTCTCCTTCAATCCCATCAGCGCACTGACGTTGGAGACGCTCGACACCGTCGCGACCGATCCCGGCACTCGGGCGGTGGCTCAGGCCATGATGCTGGAGGCCCAGACCATTGGCGAGAAGCTCGGCGCCCGCTTTCCAGTCGACGTGGAAAAACGCATGGACGGAGCGGCAGCTGTGGGAGCCCATCGGACATCGATGCTCCAGGACCTGGAGCGCGGTCGACCGATGGAGATCGACGCCCTGGTGACCTCCGTTCAGGAGATGGGGCGCCTCGTGGACGTACCGACTCCGACGATCGATGTGGTGCTGGCGTTGGTCCAGCAACGCGCCCGCGCTGCGGGAGCGTACGGGGTCTGAGCGGTCAGCCTCCGAAGACCGGTACCCAGATCCGCCAGAAGATCAGTACGAGGCTCATGCCCGTGAAGACGATGAGGCTGAACCATCCGAACCACTGAGCGAACGTCGACGGATAGAACGCTTTATCCTGCTTGGGGATGATCGTCAGGCAGTAGTAGAAGTTCAGGAAGAAGATCACCGGCGCCACGAAGAAGGCCAGCGCCGAGGCGACGAGCACCAGGAACACCGGCCTCTGCAATCCGGCCACGATCGCCACAGAGGTGACCAGTGAGTAGATCATCGTCATCCGGTAGATGTTGTACTCTGAGTACCATGCGCTCCGGTGTGCGGGTGTCAGAGTTGTCCGGTCGATTCCCTGCAGTGACGCCGTGCTACGGAACAGGTTTCTGCAGCAGGCACCGACGATCCTGGGCCACCCGTCGAAGTAGTTGAACGCCGTGGAGAACGTGGCCGCGAGGGCTCCGACCATGAACACCATCATCATCTGGGGTCCTACGCTTCGCGTAAAAATTCCCGCGATCTCGCCCATCACAGCCCGACCTTCAACCGGACTCGGGTACAACCACACGGCAGCCAACAGCATGAATATGCTGGCAAGTAGGAAGGACACGACGTGCCCCTGCCGGAAGTCCCAGATCCCGATCTTGAACCAGCGCTGGCAGTACTCTCTCGCATTTTCTGGGAGCTTTGACGTGTCGACCGTGAGGTGAGCCGGATTCGGGTCGAAGGGGTCGTAGCGATGTGCAAGCCCCATGTCCTCCATGCGCTCGCGGATCTTGCTCATGCCCTTCTTCTTGGCCTTGCCCCACTCTGACGCCTGCAGCGAGACGTCCATTCCGGTGGGCAGCAGACCGAGGAACGCGGCGATGATAAGCCAGGATCCGTCCGGAATCTCAACCAGGAAGAAGTGCGCCATCTGAGAAATAGGCGCAGGCTCGACGACAAAAACAGCCACAGTGGAGACCACCAGTACGGACGCCAGCACCTTCGCAGCCAACTCGACCGCCTCGTAGCGCCCTCGTAGGATGATGACCACCGAAATCAGGCCTACAGCCAAGCCCCAGCCAGCCAGAGGCACCGGCAGCCCCATTGATTCGCTGAACATGTAATAGAGCACCGCAGCCGCCGCGACGAGACGCCCCGCCTGCCCGAGTGCGCACTGGAGCAGGGTCGTGATGAGCACGTACCACAGCGGCCACTTCTTCCACGCCGTGCCGTACGCCTCGATCAGGCTCTTGCCCGTGGCGTTCGTGAAACGGAAGGCCATCTCGAAGCCGTAGTACTTGAAGACGTACGAGAGAGGGATGCACCAGAGGAGCACATACCCGAACCGACCACCGGCTACGGGTGCTGTGACCAGATGGCTCGTGCCGATCCCCGTCATCATGAGGATCACGCCCGGCCCGAAATGGCTCATGAGACCCTTGAGGGTCAGGTCGGGCATCTCCAGATCCGAGAACGCGTCGCCCTCCGAAGGTTGGAGAGGATCGGCGGTGGGATCGGTCACAGGTGTCCCCCGGCAGTGGGTATCAGGAGCCATTCAAGAATCGGACAATGCTGCGGGGAAACCGCTGTTCGCGCAAACACGCTTCCGGGGAAGGTCGTAATCTTCCTTCCCACGGTTACCGCTCACTTAGCGCGCCGTCTATTCTCCCAGCACTTACCAAGGAAGGGAATGAATGCGAGTGCTGAGCGCGAACAAAATCGTTGCAGGGGGATTGGGGGCTTTTGCCGCATGTGGTGGGGATCTAGCCGAAACACCAGAGACCTGCCGTGGGCACTAACCCCAACCGTGGCCTTCGCGGGGCAGGGAATCCCCTTCAGCGAGAAAGCGATCGCCGGGGTGGTCCACTTCATGAGTCGTCTCGAGGGAGAGATGCCACCCTCGGATGATTATGGGGGCACAGGTGGAGTCGGTGGTAGTGGCGAGTTGAGTGGTGGCATGAATGGCCTCGCGTCGGCGGATAACTACGCCACGCAGCACCAGATGTACGTCCACGGAATGACGCTGCTCCAGGGGATCTAGGAAGGGATGCTGATTTCAAAGAAGGACTGGACCGTCTTTTTAACCGTGTAAGAGAGCGGCTCCTTAGGGCAGCCGGATAGGGATGTCTGGTCTAAGAGATTTGATTCGGGAGGTCCAGCGGCGTTCAATTTGGTGGGCACTAGGAGCCTATATCGCAGTGGCCTTCTTGGTGTTTGAGCTCATCAAACAGATTGGTGAATCTGCTGGCCAACCCTGGCTTCCGAATATTGCCCTGGTCCTTCTCTTGATCGGGCTCCCCGTTGTCATCGGCACGGCACTTGTGCGAAACCGTCCTGTTGAGGGTGCGAATGAAACGCCAGGCCAGGCTTCGAGCGTGCCGATTAGTGCGAAGCCAGCTGCGCTGTTCAACGCTCGCAACATAGTTGTGACAGGGGTTTTGGTGGCTGCTGCTGTGTTCACTGTGATGAATACGGATGTTTGGCCGATGGGTGGGGACGCTGGAGTCGAAGTTGCTACAACTCTAGGTGATGCTTCAGTGGTCGTCCTACCTCTCGACAACATCGGCGGGAGAGAGGAGATGGCGTACCTCAGTGAAGGGATCACCGAGCAGATTACAGCCCAGCTAGCGACGATCCCTGAGCACGCCCCAACGGATGCGGGCTCGATTTGCGGGCGGGGGGGGCAGCATCCCTCGGTGCGACGTGCCCGAGGACCGGGCTGCTTGGCCTCATCCTCCGCAGCGGCCAGTTCAGGCCTACCGATCCGCTACGACCGCGGCACGGAGTTTGGCATTCGGGCAAGGAGGCTGTGGTAGCGATCCCTGTGCATAGGGGGTGGCGGAGCGCAGTGCACATGCCTACCATCGACGCAGTTCGGTCTGGTCACTCGCCAGTCCGCAGGCCTCGCGGACCTCCTGATAAAAGGACGCACCATGAACGAAAAGAAAAAACCACAGGACGATCACGAGAAGATCTCCGATGAGGAACTCGAAGCTGTGGTCGGCGGAGCCACCGCCATCGAGTACGGCCTGATCGCCTCCGTCAAGCGCACGAAGATCCCTCTCAAGCAAATCTCTCTCAAGCAAAAAAACACCGAATCCTGACTCTGCCTACTACACGGGCGTAGGCGCCTCGAAGGCGACAGACGGAGATTGAAAGTCGGGGCAAGGACGCCTTAGACTCGATTCGATTGTTGAACTAAGTAAAAAGTACTTTATCTAACTATGGAGCATACAATATGACGATGGACAAGCTTAGGAAACGTGCCTCCCATGACCCTGAACTGACCAGAAAACTTAATCAGGCAGAGACTTTTGAAAATTTGGCCTATATAGCAGACCAAGTGGGTATTGATATAAATCAGGGTGACTTTGAAACACAAAACGAAGAGCTCTCAGAAGAAGAATTAAGTAATGTATCAGGTGGCATGAGATCAGTTGGTGGCGGGCTTCGGTTCCGGAAGTTCATGGCAAAAGATGGTGCCCATACATGTGATACTAGTACGTGCAGGGAGTGCACCAATTGCAATCCACATACCTGTGACACTAGTACATGTAAGGAATGCAACAGTTGCGGGGCATCTTCCTTTCAGACCAGTACCTTCTGAAGTGCACTCCAGTACTCTAACTAAGACTGGCTCATACTTCGCTCTCTGATTCTGAGTTTTGGCTGTAACAGTATCAGGGTTCTCTTCTTACCTGTAGGTCACCGGTCCAATGCCGGACGGACGTACAGAACTGCGCCTTACTCCGCTCGGGCTACTGGAGCGGCTGGCTCCGACTCCATTCCGCCACCCTGGATGCACAGGGATCACTACCACGGCGTCCTTGCCTCGAATGGCAAACTACGAGCCGCGGTCGCAGTGGATCTGTAGGCGTGAGGGTGGGGCGCGCGGAGGATGAGGCCACCAACCCAGTCCTCGGCACGCCGCACCGAGGGTTGATGCTCCGGGTTTACCCGCAAATCGAGCCCGCATCCGTTGAGCCGTACTTCTCGCCCCTAGTTATGGAGTCCTGCCTCCGCGCGTGGGCCACCGCAGGGTGAGATCAGGCATCGGAGCTCATTGAACCTGACTCCGCACTACCTTGGCTTTCCTGGCAATTGGGTCGCTGGAATATCTGGCCCAAGCCCTTGTCATCGTTCCCTTGGGGTCAGGTCCGGAATCGGGAGAAGAAAAGGCTATGACCATCTGAATCGGTGGCACACAGCACTGAATTGCGAACGGGTACCATTCCTTGGGTGCCTCCACGGACAGCGGCCGTCCGGCGTCCGAATTGGCGAACGGGCGTGGCGGTCGATGAGAGGCGGCGTCAAAAGCACTGGCTTTGGTGAGGAAGAGTAACAAATCCAGTCAAGATCTTTATCAATCTGCTTTAATATTTATTCCTTGGACAAGAACATGGAACCTAACCATAGCCATTTTTATACGGCTTGGATTGATATTGTTTCGGCCAACAAGAATAGATCAACCCTGCACGCAAACTTAAACAAAGAACGACGGTCCTGGCTCGGTGCACTCATGGCAATACCATATTTGCCAGCGATTACAGAATGGGCGTTAGTGAACTTAATGCCTCGAGCCATCGATGTCCTAGGAAGGCGCGCCGCCCATCGACTTGGTAAAAGTGACTTGCCCGAAGCCTTTTGGCAGAGGCTATTGATCTTAGGGAACCTGCCATCAGACCTAATGAAACTTCAAAGATCTAAATTGGATCCTGCTCCAGGTGGCTCTTCACCTAACAAGTACTGGGAATTACTTGGGTTAGGCTGGCTCAACCTTTATGAGGCCTCGAATATATTTTCTGGTGACCTTGAAGACTCCCACGTGATCGTAGCTCCCACCTTAAGCCACGTACGTCAAGGACTCAGCAGAAAAGAGTGCGCTATTTTTGATACACTATCTTTAGACTTTCAGGATGATGCATGTTTGGCATTGATCAAGATCTATCAATCAATATTTGAAGAGGATAAAGCGCTAAGGCAGTTCAAGGACTCAATGGCCGGACGCGACTCCTCCAGTTCCATGGGTTTCGAATCATCAGAAATCATAAATCTCACACGCAATCACCCAGGCCTCGTTTCTGCGATTACCACTTGGGGTAGTAATTGTGAGCAAAATTACGGGGATCTCTGCCGCAGAATCTCTAAAGATGGTGATTCTATAAAGAAAAGATTTAACGTAAGTGTCCAAGATCTTGATTCGGTTAGACTTGGTTATGGTGACCGGCACATAAATAGTCAATCGACGTCAATGTTATTGTTCAACGATGGCTTTAAACTATTCTACAAGCCGAGATCATTAGCATTAGAGGAATCCTTTTCAAGATTAACGCTAACTGTATGCGAAAGCTGTGACGTTCCAGTATTTAACTTGATGCCACCTTCTCTAGACTGTGGAGACTGGGGGTATCAAGAATTCGTAGACAGCGAGCTGGTTTGCGCACCTGGTCAAATAACTGATTTAATAAGCCGTCTCGCTTTAGTATCTGTCCTCCTCGATGTATGTGGAGCTACTGACTGCCATGAAGAGAACCTTGTGCTGGCGGACGGTATGCCCGTGTTAATTGATGGTGAAACACTGTTTCATGAGGTTGGTAAGCCAGCTTCTAAGTCTGAAAATGAAGATTCGATACTTGTCACTGGCTTCTGTCACTTTCTGCCACCTTCCATAACAAAGCTATTGTATTCCCTCCCCAGTGGGGGTATAGATCCCGTAAGTTTATATCTTTCTGAACTTAAGCGTATTTATTACCACAAAGGGTTGGAGGCGTCAGTATGTGGTGAATTAGACAAAATAGGCCAGTTAAGGCTCAGGAAGCGCGTTGTTTTCCGGTCCACGTCTATTTACGCAAAAATTATTCGCCGCTCCTTGTCCTCTTCAGCCCTACGTTCCTCGCGTAAGTTAAGTTCAGTCTATGAAGATCTCTTTGCCGTGTGCGTACAATCGGGAAACATTAACCGATCGTGGCTCCTCCTCTGCCAGTCCGAAGTACTCCAAATAGAGAATGGGTGGATTCCCTACTTTGACACAGATATGGGTGGGTCAAGGATCAATTTATATGATGGTCGCAATGTAAGAGCTGGCTTGCACCGACAGGTCATAAGGAATTGCAAGCAACGCTTGATGGTTAGGCAGGCCGGAGATGCTGATCGTCAAATCAAACTCATCAAGTCAGTTTTAAAAATATTCCCCAAGAGGGGAGGGGGCGTGGGGGCCGTTACGCCGCAAGGGATCGCAAATCAGTTGCTTGATGTGGCCATTTATAAGGATACCTGGAAATGGCTATTCTTCACATTTAGTGAAGCAAGGTATCGCCTGGCATTTACGTATCCCACTAATCTTTACGATGGATCTCTTGGGATTGCCGTGTTTCTAAGTCTTTGTCGGAAACGAGGGTTAATAACTAACAAGTCATCTGAGTGTAGTGAAATAGAAGAGAAAATCAGGGTTGATAACGAATCTTTCTTTATCAAAGCCAGTCAAGGGGATGTGCCAACTTCATATCAACTGGGTTTCAATGGAGGAATAGGCGGTAGATTACTTTCCTTGCTAGTGTTGCCTGGAGACCCAAGTGACGATCCTGGAGTCACTACTGCAACTCTTAAAACTTTGGAGGGAATGATTGCTGCACTAGAAAGTGGGGATGTTGATGAATATGGAGGGTTGGACATAATGTCAGGTCTGTCTGGGTTGGCTGGAGGTGTTCATGCTTGGTCAACCCATAAAAACATATCCGTTGAGCATCCTACTTTGACTAGGTTTTGGGACATAGTCAGTCAGAGATTGATTGATAGTCAAAAGGATTGCGGTGGTTGGGATGTCTTTGAAACACCTGTGTCAGGTTTCGCTCATGGTTCGTCAGGTATGATGTGTGCGCTAGCAATTGCAGGGTCTCATAAAAGAAATGCTAATATAGAAATACAAAGGTCAATAGAAAAAACTATTGCATTCCAGCTGGATAATCTTAGTAAAAGTGGGGAATGGCTAGATATAGAGTTAACAACACTTGAAGATAGAGAAGTTCCTGCTCGGTCTTGGTGCGGTGGTGCTGCAGGAGCCCTAATAGCTGCGGCTGTTATGAAAAAGGTTGGATTCGAAGGTGTTAATGGATATAACGATTGGTTAAGGCTTGCGAGAGATGCCGCGCTCAACCATAGGCCTATCCGGGATCAGGTGTGTTGCGGTCTTCCGGGTTGGACGATGGCATTAGGTGCAGCAGGTCGATCACTAGATGATGCTGTCTTACTAGGAGCATCTATTCAACGGCTAGAAGAGTGGACTGAAGAGGTGAAAGGAGGTAAGGAGTTAAACCTGCGTAGTATAAAAGGTTATAAAGTGGATCCTCCTGGTCTGTTTGTTGGACGTGCTGGTGTCGGATTAACTTTGCTTCATGGGGAACAAGAGACGCGAGTAAAGGATGTATTGATTTCAAGCGGATATTTGATTGACAATGATGTATTCGGGGATTTGGGGAATTAAGGAGCGTTTGACAAAGGCATGTCTTTATTGGGTCGTGACAGGAATGACAACGACTGGGTTGTCCCGAAAGGTGAGGTACTGCGGGGTATGGTGTTGCTCCTGCGAAGGCCAGCTCTGGCTGTGGCTTATGGTACAGAGGTGCGTCGGCGCGCTCCTCGGTAGGGACTGGTCGAAGGTGGACTCGGGTAGGGGCTCTGAGTCAGGTGTAGCGAACTCCGATGTCGGATGCTCCCGGGTCGAATCCGCCGAAGGGCACGAACGAACCGATCGTGCGATCGTCATCGACGGCCGTCGCAATGACGAAGTCGTTGATTCCGTTCTGTATCGAGACTACGACTCGGTCACGGGCCAGCAGGGGCCCGATCGCCTGGACGGATGCCCCGGTGTGATGGGCCTTCACGGGAGGTAGGCGGTCGTGATCACGGAGGTCACGTCACTGGGATGCACGGAGTCTGCGTCTGCCCTGAACTCGTCGACGGGCCCGATGATTTTGAAGCCGGTGTCCCGCATGACCCGGGCGCGCTGTTCGGCGGTGTCGACCAATCGAACTGGCTGGCCGGCGCGGACCAGCCAGGCGCCGATAGACCCGCCCATAGCGACGGCGCCCCAGACTAGAATGTGGTCAGGATCTATACCAGAAGTTGCCGTGCGGAGGGCTCCTGAGCGAATATGTGGAGCCACTCCTCCCTACTCAGAACATTGATGACGCTTCCTGCTGCTGAAGCCCTCGCCCGCCTGCAAGATGGAAACGCCCGATTCGTGGCAGATGCACCGAATCTGACGGTGGCCGAGGCGCACCACCGTCGGGCCGAAGTGGTAGACGGGCAGGCACCATTCGCCATCATCCTCGGGTGTTCGGACTCACGCGTCCCAGCTGAGGTGATTTTCGATCAAGGGCTGGGTGATCTCTTCGTGATCCGTGTCGCCGGAAATATCGCGGCCTCATCTCAGGTGGGCAGCGTCGAATTTGCTGCGACTGAGTTCGGAACACGCCTCGTCGTTGTGATGGGGCACACCGGCTGCGGTGCGGTCCTGGAGACGCTTAAGCAGATCAGGGGCGCGGGGGCGGCTCCTTCTGCGAATCTGCAGTCCATCGTGGACCGAATTCGTCCCGCGGTCGAACGACTTGCGTCAGCGGCCCCGGGGTGGACCTCCGAATCGCTCATCGGGGACGCGGTCCGGACGAACGTCGGCACGTCCATGAATGACCTCACCGCCCATTCCGACCTGCTACATCGACTCGTCGACGGGGGAGGTCTGCATGTGGTTGGCGCCGAGTACTGTCTCGAGACCGGCGTCGTCGAGTTCTTCTGACGCGAGCCGCCCTGGTTCAGCCGCGTTAGTTCATCTCCGGAGGTGTGACCCGTCGCATGGATGCTTGCTCGAAAGCGTAGGCAAGCTCGATCAGTCGTGGCTCCGAGCAAGCTGATCCGGTGAAGCTCACGCCAAAGGGGCGAGGCTTGGCATCGAACCCTGCCGGCATGTCAGGGCCGCCATCGTTTGCCACGAAGGCGAACGGAACGATGACAGTCGGATACCCGGGCTTGGCCGCGATTCCGGCCCCGCTGGAACTCGGGAAGAGCAATGCGTCGAGCTCATGCTCGGTCATGGCCGCGTCGATTCCGCGCGTCGCGTTAAGCACATCGTCCTGCATGAGGTCAGCCTCATACTGAGCGCGATCGGCTTCGAGGTCGATCGCGTCTGCACCGTCGAGCCGTGCCTGCTCGTATTTGATCGCGCCCATGGAGCGGTGCGCGAGATTCCATTCACGTAGCTCGGTGAGCGTCTTCACTGGTGCGGTCTCGCCCAGCGTAGCAAGCCATGCATTGAAGTCTCGTTTCATGCCGTAGTTCAAGACACTGCTTCCACCGTTCGTGACCAGGCTCGTGGCCGGATCCGTGTCGATGACACTCGGGATGTCGGCAGGGTCGACGACGATTGCCCCCTGGGTCTCTAGGATGGCGATCGCATCGGCCATGACGGCTCGACTCTCCTCATTCATCCGGCTCTGCCATCGGTTGGTGCCCGGCACCTGAATCGAGTCGTAGTACAGGGCTCTCGGGATGCCGATCCGGGCACCCTGCAGGCCGTCCAGGTTGAGGAAGGTCGTGTAGTCTCCGTTCGCCGGGACCTGACAGAGCGTGGTGACCGCATCGTTCGGATCAGGCGATGTGCTCTCTAACACCCCCAATAAAATGGCCGCGTCCGTGACGGTCCGGGCCATCGGGCCAGCAGTATCCTGGTCCCCACTGATCGGAATGATGCCGTATCCACTGATTCGCCCGACCGTGGGCTTGATCGCTGCGAGCATGTTCGAGTTGGCCGGAGAAAGGATCGATCCGGATGTCTCCGTTCCGACGTTCGCCGCCCAGAAACTCATCGCAGTTCCGATCCCTGAACTCGACCCGCCAACACCCATGACGGGCCGGCCATCGTTTCGACCGTCACGAGGATCACGGCGGGGGTCATACGGATTGAGCCCGTAGCCACCGATCGCGCTGTAGTTCCCCGGCATGCCGGCAGCTGTGAAGTTCGCGAGCTCGGTCATGACCGTCTTGGCAATGATGATCGCTCCGGCTTCACGGAGATTGGTCGTGATGGTCGCCTCGTACGGCGGGAAATAGTCTTCAAACGCTTTGGCTCCGCCCGTGGTCGGCATATCCATGGTGTGGACATTGTCCTTCAGTGCAACGGGAATACCATGAAGCGGGCCACGTACGTGACCGTCTGCACGCTCCTGGTCGAGCCGCTCGGCATCGGCCAATGCGTTCGGATTGATCGCGATGACCGCGTTCACCCGTTCCTCGTACATGGCGATGCGGATCAGGTGGGCCTCGACGAGCTGACGGGATGTCAGGCGCCCTTCTTCCATCTCCTGCTGCATTTCAGGAATCGTGGCTTCCACCACATTGAATGTCACCGAGTCAGCTGCGGATCCGCTGCAGGCTGCGAGTAGCGGGGCAGCGAGCAGGGCTGTGAGCAGAAGCGTTCGGGACGTCTTCGGGGTGATCACAGGGCGGCCCTCTTCATGCCAGTCTCGCGGACGGAATGATTCAGTCCGCTGCGACAAGCAACATATGTGCGGTTACCGGCCCTTGTCTATTTTCGTTTGAACGCGCTTGCCCTTGATCTTCCCGTCGCTCAGAGGCTCGAGCACGTGGCTGGCCATATCTTGCGAGACCTCGACGATGATGAAGGCTTTCGAGATCTGAATCTAACCGCTCTGGGTACCTCGGATCCCGGCCTTTCCGGTCATTGCTCCAACGAAATCCTAAGGTGGACCACGCACTCGGGAGCCGGTTTAGCGAAGTGGCCTTCCTCTGGGCGCGTGGGGTATGTAGAGGCCGCGAAGGAACTCCTGAACCAAGCGGACGACCGGGACATCGATTTCAGGTCTGTGGTGGCGGCCAGCGGAAGCGGCCAGACGCACGCCAGTCTCCTCATCGGCTTTCGCCCATTGGGCCGAAACGAGGTTCAGGTCCACGGGGTCTGTGTTCGATGCCGAGTCCTGGTAAATCTAGGCGCCGGTCAAACCTCGATTTCGTTGTGTCTGAGCAGGCTGTTGTCTATGATGACGGCCCGCCATCAGGCCTTTCGATCGTTGACTGAGCCGTTGCCACGACCATATGCCATCGGGGTAGAATGATAAAAAAGGTCGAAACTGGCCGTAATGGTCGTCGCGTGCGCGCTTGGTACCGGTCTCAGTGGCTACGGGGAGGTCTCGCCCGACGCTGGTGTGCCCGCGGATGTGATTTTCGTCGGCGACAATATCGTCACGATGAATCCCGATCAGCCGACCGTCGAGGTGAGAGTGATCCTAGTTAGGTCGGAATGATCGTCGTTACCGGAGGTACCGGCTTCATCGGATCGAATCTGGTCGCGGAGCTCGAAGAGCCCGGAGAGACCGCCCTCGTAGTCTGCGATCGTCTACGGGAAGCTGATAAGTGGAGAAACATCAGTAAGCGTGAGCTGGCGGCGCTTGTGCCCCCCGAGCAGCTCTTCAACTTCCTCGAGGCGAACGCGGGCGAGATCCGTGCGATCTTCCACATGGGTGCGATTTCTTCGACGACGGAAACCGACGCGGACCTGATTGTTGCGACGAACGTGCACCTGTCGGCGGATCTGTGGCGGTGGTGTGCCCGGACTGGGGTTCCCTTCATTTACGCTTCGTCCGCCGCCACGTACGGTGACGGCTCGATCGGCTTCGACGACGACGGTTCGATCGACGGGCTTTCACGCCTCCGCCCCATGAATCCCTACGGGTGGAGCAAACACCTGTTCGACCGGATGGTGGCGAGGTGGGTGGACGAGGGGGCAGCGACCCCCCCGCAGTGGGTGGGCCTCAAGTTCTTCAACGTCTACGGCCCCAATGAATACCATAAAGGCCAAATGCAGAGCCTGGTGTCGAAGACGTTTCGGACGGCGGCGGCCGGCGATCCCGTCACGCTTTTCCGCTCCCACGATCCGAAGTATCCGGACGGAGGGCAGATGCGGGACTTCGTCTACGTTCAGGATTGCGTTTCGGTGATGCTCTGGCTGCTCGACCACCCGGGTACCTCAGGACTCTTCAATCTCGGCACGGGCCAGGCACGCACGTTCCTGGATCTGATCGGAAGCATGTTCGCCGCGCTTGAGATGGAGCCCACCCTCGAGTGGATCGATACTCCGGCCGAGATCCGGGATCGTTACCAGTACTTCACGCAAGCCGATATGGGGCGCTTGAGGACGGCCGGTTACGACGCGCCGTTCCTCGGTGTCGAGCAGGGTGTCGGAGAGTACGTGACCCGCTACCTCGCCACGGACGACCCATACCGGTGATTCTTCGAAAACTCTTCGCCATTCCCGATCCGACGCGGGTGCTTCGGGAAGATTGAGGGGCTCAGTCCCTTCGGATCCACCGAAGAGCTCAATGAATCGGCCTCCATCTCCTCACCTATCCGTGCTTGTAGTTGTTCATCGTCCGTAATTTTCCGAATGAATTGTTCAAGGTTCTCTTTGGTCACGGGGTTCTCCCGTCGTGAAACTGTCCCGCTCGTAGAGGATGAGATGTTCAACTAGGGGCAACGTGAGCGATGGAAGTTCAACTCGGAACGAGCATCGTTCCCCGTACGAGCGCCCCTCGATTACCGGCCCGCCACCTCACGTTCACTAAGCGCTGGACGCCAGGCACGGCGGGCCATAATGTACGCGCGTGGTGTACACGCGTGCGCCGGCCGATCGTGGCGGGGCTCGACCGACCTCAGGAAATTCATGGGCGTTTTTACTTCAGCTGTAATCACGGTCGGCCTCGTGTTCCTCATGGCCGTGTCGAAGGTCGCGTCGACGAATGAGGGCCCCGCGGTCGATTCCGACGGCGTCATCAAAGAGTACTGCATGGGCTGCCACGACGACCGCCGAATGCGCGGCAACTTGTCCCTCGAGGACTTTCGTGCCCTAGACGCCGGCCGGACCCCCGAGACCGGCGAGAAGATGATCCGCAAGCTGCGCGCGGGCATGATGCCGCCCCCGGGTGCGAAGCGCCCGGGAGGCGATACCCTCCTGCAGCTAGTGGAGTCGCTCGAAGCGAACCTGGACGCCCAGGCCTCCGCCCATCCTAATCCGGGGGGGCGCACGTTCCAGCGCCTGAACCGCGCCGAGTACGAACGGTCGATTGGGGACCTCCTCGGACTCACGATCGACGCCTCGGCCTACCTACCGCCGGATACGAAGAGCGCCAACTTCGACAACATCGCCGACGCGCAGCTGCTGTCACCCACCCTTCTCGATGCGTATCTGAATGCCGCCGCAGCGGTCAGTCGAATGGCTGTCGGCGACCCCAACGCGACGCCCACGGAGGCGCAGTATCGAGTGGCCCGGTGGGCCTCGCAGCTCGAACGCGCTGAGGGGGCCCCGTTCGGAACCCGCGGCGGAACCTCGGTCCTCCATTACTTCGTCGCAGACGGCGAGTACGTGTTCCGCGTTTCGTTTCACCACGAGACGACAGGCACGATCGTGGGCAACGGTCGCTCGGCGTTGCAGACCGCTGAGGTCCCCGAGCAGGTCGAGATCTCGATCGACGGAGAAAGGGTCGCGCTGCTAGAGATGGATCGCTGGATCCACGCGTCCGACCCGGACGGTGTGGAGATGCGGACCGCCCCGATCCGCGTGCGCAGCGGGGCAAGACGTGTAACGGCTGCATTTCTTGTCCATGCCGAGGGCCCTGTCCAGGATCTGATAGCGCCACACGACTGGTCGCTCGCCAGTACGGCAATCGCAGGTACGTACGGAGTCAACTCGCTCCCGCACCTGCGCGACATGGTGATCGTCGGACCGGACCGCGCTGCGGGAGTGAGCGAAGCACCGGGTGGGGCGGCGGTGTTCTCCTGCACCCCAGATTCGGCGGCCGAAGCCCGCCCCTGTGCGGAGCGCATCATCGCGCGTCTCGCGCCTGCCGCGTTCCGCCGGCCCGTGTCTGCCGACGAGACCCAGGCGCTCCTAGGGTTCTATGATGAGGGCGCGGCGGCAGGCGATTTCGCGATGGGGGTACGCACCGCTCTCGAAGCCATGCTCGCGAGTCCGCACTTCGTGTTCCGCTTCGAGGAACCGGCGCAGGCCGTCGCGGCTGGCGAACCCTACCCGATCGGAGACAGCGACCTCGCGGCGCGGTTGTCGTTCTTCCTGTGGGGCGCGCCCCCCGACGCCGCACTCGCTCAGGTGGCTGCTGAGGGGCGGCTCTCTGACCCCGCAGCGCTCGACCGTGAGGCCCAGCGTCTTCTTGCGGACCCGCGCTCGGACGCGCTCGGGACTCGATTCGCGGCGCAGTGGCTGAGGCTCCAGGACTTGGAGAAGATCCACCCTGACGTGCGCATCGACCCGGACTACCACCTCCAGCTCGCCGCCGACATGCGCCGCGAGACCGAGGCGTTTTTCAACAGTCTTGTGCGAGAGGACCGCAGCCTGCTTGATCTGTACGATGCGGACTACACCTTCCTCAATGAGCGTCTCGCTCGGCACTACGGGGTTGACGGGGTAACCGGGTCGCAACTCCGTAAGGTCCAGTACATGGATGAGCGGCGAAGGGGCATCCTTGGGCACGCCAGCGTACTGACCATGACCTCCCATGCCGGTCGCACCTCACCGGTGCTGCGCGGCAAGTGGGTCATGGAGGTCCTCCTCGGAGCCCCGCCGCCGCCGCCGCCACCGGACGTACCCGATCTCGACGAGGCCGGGGCGGTTGTGGACGGACGCTCGCTCACGACGCGCGAACGGATGGAGGTCCACCGGGCCAACCCTACGTGCAATTCGTGCCACCGATTCATCGATCCGATCGGGCTCGCGCTCGACAACTTCGATGTTTCCGGGAAGTGGAGGATCCGTGAGAACGGCCAACCGCTCGACACGCGCGGTGAGTTATATGACGGCACGCCGGTCACGTCGCCGGCGGACCTGCGGGCCGCGCTGCTCGCACGCCCCATTCCGCTCGTGCGTGCTTTCACGGAAAATCTGATGGCCTACGCGCTGGGTCGCCGCGTCGAGTATTTTGATCAGCCGACTGTGCGCCGGATTGCCGCCGCCGCAGCGGCCGACGGATACCGGATGTCGTCGTTCGTCCGCGGTGTGATCGCGAGTGACGCGTTCCGGATGCAGGTTGCAGGAAGTGGCGTGAAGGCGAGTGCCGACCTCGAAGGACAGCCAGGAGCCAGGTGAGATGAATCTGATCAGTGGTGTGCACCTCCCAAGGCGGACGTTCCTCCGCGGGGTCGGGGCGTCGGTGGCGCTTCCGTTTCTCGATGCGATGGAGCCCGCCGGGCGTGTATGGTCCAGGGCGGCCCGTGCAAGCGATCCGACCCGACTCGTCGCAATCGAGATCGTCCACGGAGCTGCGGGGAGCAACGCCTGGGGCGCGAGCCAGAACCTGTGGTCCCCCGCGGCCGAAGGCAGAGACTTCGATCTCACACCCAGCGCGCTTTCCCCGCTCGAGTCCTACCGGAAGGCCCTCACGATCATCAGCAACACCGACGTGCGCATGGCCGAGGCGGCTCAGGCCCCGGAGATCGGTGGTGACCACTTTCGTTCGAGCGCCGTATTCCTCACTCAGTCGCACCCCAAACAGACCGAGAGTTCCGACGTCCACGTCGGCACCTCGCTCGATCAGATCTACGCTCGCCGTTTCGGGCAAGACACGCCGATTCCCTCCATGCAACTCTGCATCGAGAACGTAGACCAGGCTGGTGGATGCGCGTACGGCTACGCTTGCGCCTACACGGACACGATCAGTTGGGCGTCTCCGAGCGATCCGCTCCCGATGATCCGCGATCCGCGAGTCGCCTTCGATCAGCTGTTCGGCGCGGGGGGGACCGCTAGGGAACGGGCTCGCCGTCGCAATACGACGGTCAGCATTCTCGACTGGATCACTTCAGATATCGCGCGCCTCAAGCGCGAGCTCGGCGCGCAGGACATGGAGCGCCTCGACCGCTACCTGGACAATGTTCGGGAGTTGGAGAGGCGCATTCAGGCCGTCGAGTCCCAGAACGCGAGTGGTGAGCCCCGCGAACTGCCGACCGCGCCGGCCGGCGTCCCGGACTCGTTCAGTGATCACGTCAAGCTGATGTTCGATCTTCAGGCACTCGCGTTCGCCTCCGACATGACGCGGGTGTTCTCATTCAAGCTCGGGCGTGACGCATCGTCTCGCGTTTACCCGGAAAGTGGCACTGACACCGGATTCCACCCCGCGTCGCACCACGGCGGTCGGGAGCAAGCGGTGGTCGACTTTGCGAAGATCAACCAGTATCACGTGAGCCTGTTGCCGTACTTCCTGGAGAAGCTCGAGGGACTCGCCGAGGGTGACTCGAACCTCCTTGAAAAGACGATGATCCTCTACGGTTCGCCGATGGCGGATGGAAACCTCCACAACCATCGTCGCTGCCCACTCATCGTTCTGGGCGGCGCGAAGGGGCGCTTGCGCGGCGAATCGCACGTGCGTGCGCCCGACGAGACACCAATGGCCAACGCGCTCCTCGGCCTGATGCACACGCTTGGAATGGACGACCTCGAGTCCTTCGGAGACAGCACCGGCGTGCTGCCGCTGAGCTGATGAGATCCGCCGCTTTATTGGCCCTGTTGGGTCTGGCGTTTCTCGGCGCGGCGCTCCCTGAGTCACCGGTCGCGGACGCCGCGATGCGCGGTGACGTCGTTGAAGTGCGGGCGCTCCTCGCTCGCGGGGCGGAGGTAGACGCCGCGCAGGGGGACGGCATGACCGGTCTCCACTGGGCTGCCGACCGTGGCGACGCCGAACTCACCGCCGTCCTTCTCGCCGCCGGTGCGCACACCACCGCAGTGACGCGACTGGCGGCCTACACCCCGGTCCATCTCGCGGCGCGTAGCGGTCACGCGGGCGTCGTCGATGCGCTCCTCGCAGCCGGTGCCGATCCCGCGGCGGTTACGACCTCTGGGCAGGCGACCGCACTTCACTTTGCTGCAGCCGCGGGAAGCGCCCCGGCCGTAGGGGCCCTGGTGAAGGCCGGGGCCGACCCGAATGCTCGGGAGACCTCGTGGGGACAAACACCCCTCATGTTCGCTGCTGCTGCGGGGCAGGTGGTCGCTGTACGGGCGTTGCTCGCCGAAGGCGCCGACCCATGGCTCACGGCACGCGTGATCGACATGGAGAAGAGGGATGCGGCCGATCAGGCCGATCAGTCTCGCCGTAATCGCCGCATCGAGGCTCAGCGCGCTGGCGTGCCGTTCGCCGAGGTCCCAGAGGGACCGACGTCCCAGAACGTGAACGAAGCTCAGCGCGACCGTGTCGCCCAACCGATATCGCGGGCTAAAAGACTCGGGCCCTACGGGGGACTCAGCGCGCTCCTCATGGCCGTGCGTGACGGCCACGCGGAAGTCGCTGCTGCGCTCCTTCAGGGAGGTGCCGATGTAGATCAGCCGAGTGCCGGCGATCGTACCACGCCACTCTTGATGGCCTCGATCAACGGGCACTTCGACCTCGCGATGCGACTCTTGGAAGCTGGGGCCGACGCGAACGCCTCAAGCATCGCGGGCGCCACCCCTCTCTACGTTACTGTGAATGCGCAGTGGATTCCCCGGTCACGGCATCCACAGCCGGCAGCTCGGCTACAGCAGGCCGTGACGTATCTGGAGTTGATGAGCGCGCTTCTGGAGGCCGGCGCCGATCCGAACCGACGACTCGAGATGTCGCTTTGGTTCACCACCTTCGGGGACGACTACCTCGGTGTGGACCGGATGGGTGCGACGCCCTTCTGGCGGGCGGCGTACGCGCTCGATATCGACGCGATGAAGCTCCTGCTCGCGCATGGTGCGGATCCCAATATTCCGACGCTCAAGCCGGCCGGCCGCAGCCGCGGCCGACCTGTCGGGCCTGACGAGTCAGGACTGCCTCCAGTGCCGGTCGGCGGTCCCGGTGTCTGGCCGATCCATGCCGCTTCGGGTGTAGGGTACGGGGAGGGTTTCGCGGCCAACATCCACGAACATGTGCCCGAAGGCTGGCTGGCTTCGGTGAGGTTCCTGGTAGAAGAGGTCGGCGTAGATGTGAACGCGCGGGACTTCAAGGGCTTCAACGCCATCCACCACGCGGCGGCGCGCGGCGATGACGAGTTAATCATGTACCTCGTCGGAGAAGGCGTCGACGTGACGGCGGTCGCTAGGAGTGGTCAGACCACCGCCGACATGGCGAACGGGCCGGTCCAGCGTATTTCGCCGTTCCTTGGGACCGTAGCGCTACTCGAAAGCCTCGGATCGAAGAATAATCACAGGTGCGTCGGCTGCTAGACTACCCGCCGACGAGCCCGCCGAGCCAATAGCTCGCCTTGATCGCGAAATAGTTGCTCCCCGTAGCGCTCAACGCGCGGAATGGATCGTCGAGGCCGACCCGGTTCCCGATCGCCTCGGTGTCGCTGCGATCCTGCTGCCACACTAGGTAAAGGGTGCTTCCAGGGCGCCACTCCCACTGCAGCACCATCGTGCTCCGAAACGACTTCACGTTGAAGTCACGGTTCGGAATTACGAACGAGTCGGCTCCGTCTACCACGGTGCGCGCGCCGGTTCCGGGGGCGCTGATGGTGGTGCCGTCGGTCCCGTAGGTGCGTAGGAATCGGCTGCCGGCGGCTTCGAGCTCGCCGAAGTTGTAGTATCGCCCGCTCGCGGCGAAGGGCTGGGCGTAGAGTTCAAGATTCACATCGGGCTTGAGCGTGAAGCTGAGCCGCGTCTCCATCGCGAACGTGGTGCGGTCGGTGAACGCGAAGAGGTATCGGCTTCCATAGGTCGCTGGCCCGCCACCGCTGCGTACCGATACGTACTGCCTGGGATTGATCTCGTGGTCATAGGAAGGAGACAGCGACACCTGCCAACGTGGGCTCGGCACCATCGACACCCTGCCGTTGACGCCCTCGGTTCGCCGACCGAGGTCGTCACGTCCGTAGTCGAGCTTGAGCGTCCACCGGGTCTGAGACGAGGCTCGGTTGCCGAGGTTGAGCGAAGAGGTCCACCCGAACGGCGTTCCCATGGACGGACCACCCCGTGTCAGGCGTTGGCTTTGTGCCGGTAAGCTGAAACGCGCCGAGAGCCGGGTCGTCCAGAAGTTGGTCCATGTGAACGAGGCCGAGGGCGCGAGAAACGTCGACTGGTGCTCGTAGGCGAAGTTCCACTCCGACGTGTCGCTGAAGTCGAACCGATAGTTGCGGAATAACCTGCCAGGGGTCAACTCGCGGTACGTGATCGAAGGGCGCAGTTGCAGCCCATCTCCAGTGACGAGGCGGCCCAGGTTGTTGAACTCTCCCTCAGGGGACTCTAGGTCGGCAGTGATGTTCCAGAGCCAGTGCCGTCCGCTGATCTTCTCGGCTTGAACGGTTGCCTTGGCACCCACCATGCTCGTTCGCTCAGGATCCACGCGGACGTGCGTGGCATCCGGCCTCTGGAAATACCGCGAACTGTTCCGTTGCAGCCGAGTGATCGCCTCTTTTTCTCCACCGACGTAGGTGAGGCCCCCGCTTATCGACAACTCGTGCGTCGCGTCGGCGAGCCGGAGGAAGGTGTTTCCGTTCACCGTCACCGAGTTCTGCACGAGGGATGAAGCAAGCGGATCATCCGCCGCGAGGTCCCGATGAACACCCGTGACCATCACGCCCGCCGATGACCCGTCGGGACCGAATTCCTGCTGGACTCGAGCGCTGCCATATGCGGTGCGGGGCGCGACCACCACCTCGTCGAAGGCCTGGGACCCGACATCGTAGGTCTTTGCGGACTCTTGTCCCGTGACCGCGGCGAGCACCCCGATGAGTGTTCCCGAAGGGAGGCGGCCCGTGACCTTCGCCGCGCCGATGATCGTAGAGGTATTCGGTCGGTCCACGAAATCGCCCTGGGCCGAGCCTGGGGGTGCGGCCCCGATGCGCCTGGAGTAAAAATAGTTGTTCACGGGACCGTTGATGAGCGCGTTCCCCTCGGTGAAGAAGGGCCGCCGCTCTGGGAGGAGCGTTTCTGCGTCGGTCAGGTTCACGACTGCGGGATCCGCCTCCACCTGCCCGAAGTCCGGTGTGATCGTGGCGTCGAGCGTCAGGTTCGGACCGACCCCCATCTTGAGATCGAGACCGACCCGACCTCGCAGGTTCACACCGTCGTCAAAGGGGTTCGCGCGGTCCCGGTCGCCGTTGCGGCTCGAACCCGCAGTCGCGTATGGGCGGAGTTCGACGCGCCGCCCGAGGTCCTCCGTCCGAACGCCGCGCAGTTCACCGAAGCGAGACGCCCACGCGCGCTCGGTCCGGGGGACCGCGATCCAGTAGTCCGACTCGTTCTTCGAGGGGATCGAGCGCTCCATATTCAGACCCCACGCCTGTTCCCCCAAGGCGCTGTAGCGGAGCTGAGAGAGCGGGATCCACATCTCGGCGGTCCACCCCGTGTCATCGGTCGTAACGCTCGCCCTCCAGACCGGATCGAAGCCGCGATCGACCTCGCTCTCGCTGTCGCTTCTGTGAAAGTGGTCGAGGCGCACACCGGCCGCGGTGACTCCGAACGAATATGCGGTGCGGCGGTCGAGGTGCGTGTCCAGAGAGACGAGGAGGTATTCGGCGAGGTCTCCCGCGTCGCGTCGCCCCAGAGGCGCCTGAATCGCCGCCCGCCCACCACTACTGAACATCCGTGCCCCGACGTACAGAGCTTCGTCGTCGAACGCGAAGCGGACCTCCGTTCGCTCGGTGGGATCCGCACCCTCGACGGGCTCCTTCTGTGTGAAGTCCGCCACAGGGGGGATCTGCGCCCAGAATACTTCGTCCAGCCGTCCGTCAACGCGTATGCTCCCCGGGGGGACTGCGACTGCGACAGCCCGCTTGAGCGACATGCCCGGGACTCCTAGGCTCGGCTCCTGAGCGCTTGCCAGCCCGGCCCCACCGAGGAGACCGATCAGGTTCGCCGCGGCCACCCATTTGGCCAGCGTCGGAAACACCCTTCGACGAGTCATGGACTCGCCCGTGGTCGGGCGTTCCAGTTAGGGCCCAACCCGGCCCAAATCACCCACCGCCATCGGTGCAGGCCAGGAGGCGCTTGAATTACCAACCCTTGGTGGCTTGTAGCTGGCCCCGACCGGGTAGGCCACACGTCGCAGGCCAGCTCCGTCTTGGACGGGCGAGTCCACAGCAAAAGCGAGCAACCAGTTCATGCGCGAGTCCAACGAGAGGGGTCAGGCCGACCTGAGACGGGTCAATATGCGAGTGTCTATGGCGGACCAACAGGCCGAGCGGGTGTGCTCACTGTGGTCGTCAAGGAAAGGGCCTACCTGCTCATAATCGGGCTCGTGATCGGGTCGGTGGGTTCCGTCTTCGCCTCGAGCGTCCTGTCGCGACGGATCTTCGGCGTGAGCCCCAACGACCCGGTCACCCTGACCACAGTCATGCTCCTCATGAGTGGCGTGGAGATCATCGCCGCCTGGGTGCCCGCAGCGCGCGCGCGTCGAGCGTTCATCTCGTCGAGGCGCGTCGGCAGGACTGACCCTACTCGCCCCGCCCCCGTCGCGGTGGCGCCTTGATCGCCTCGTACTGCTGCATGGCTGCCACGACTTTGAATGTGACGACCATCCGTCCGATCTCGGGTGTTGCCAGGGTGGGATCACCGGTCACGCCGGCGTCGGGCCGCCCGCCCAAACGGTATCGGCGGTCCTTTCGCACGCCTTCCGCAAATACGTACATCACCGCCGACGTGTCTGTGATGCCCGCGTGGCTTCCGATCGTCTCCATGTCGTAACCGTATGCGGCCTTGAGCCAGGCTCGGGAATATTCTTGCCCCTTCTGGTAGTAGTCTGTGAGCGCGAAGACCTTCGTCGCTCCGCCGGCCCACTCGGTGTTGAGCCTGCCGGCTACCTCGGCCATTCCGGGCTGGTCTCCACCGCTGTCGGCGATGAAGATGATCTCGGTGAAGCCGTGTGATGCCAGGCTCCGGGCTGCGGCCTCGAGAAGGTTGTTGTAGCTCGGCGAAGGGTTGGTGATCACACCGGGCTTGTCACCGAAGCTGTCCGCCTCATAGCTGCCCTCGGGAACCCAGGCGACGGTCGGCGCGACGAGCGCATCTCCGAGTTGTCTCGCCATCAAAGCCGCGGCGAAGGTAACGACGTAGTTGTGCTTGCCCATGACCATGTGGGGCCCGTTCTGCTCGGTCCCGCCGATCGGCACGATGACCTTGGTCGTGCCTGCGGCCATCGCGTCGCGGATCTCCGTCCACGTCATCTGCTCGATGTAGGGGTCACCGGTCGTTTGGGCGTTGAGCCCGCCGGAAATGAGAAGGACCGAGGCGAGCGCGAAAGAGAGTTGTCTGATGTCCATGATCATCCGCCTAGCGGGTTCCGACGCTGGCACGGATCTGTGCCAGAGCGTTGTCGATCTTGATTCGAAGCTGTGCCTCGCCCAGCGCGGCGGTAGCGAGCGACGGATCGCCGCTCACCCCCGACCCCGCAAAACCGCCGTTGGGCACGGCCTTGTCCATGCGCACGTGGTGCGGGTTCACGAACAACATCTGCGAAGTGTCGATCAGCCCCGCGTGGGTGCCGATCTGGGCATCGGCGAAGCCCAGAGCCCTTAGGTATGCGTTGATGTCGTCGTTGCTCTTCGCGTAGTAGTCACCGATGAAGTGCGCGCGTATGCCGGTGTCGGCCCACTCGTGGTTGAGTTGATCGGTCACGGCGCTCATGCCGCGTTGGTTCCCACCCGAGTCGCCGATGAAGACGATGTCGGTGAAGCCCCCGGTGGCGTGACTCTTCGCGGTATGGATCAGCAGGTCACGAAACCACTCCTCGGGCAGCGTGATCGTCCCGGGCATGCGCATGTGACCGGTCGGTTGTTCTCCCCAGTTGCCTTCGGGCACATAGGTCATGATGGGCGACACCAGCGCGTTACCGAGCACGCGGGCCACCTCGTTCATGGTGTACTCCATGACGTACTTGTGCTCGCCCATCACCATGTGCGGACCTTTCTGCTCGGTCCCGGCGGTCGGAATGATGATCGTCGTCTTACCCGCGGCGATGTCGTCACGGATCTCCTCCCACGTAAGAGCTTCGATGAACACTGAATTGGGGGGAGCCTGGGAGAGCAGCAGGGCGGGGGCGACGGCGAGCGCGCCGACGGCCAGAAGCCAACTTCTTTTCATGGACTTCATCTCCAGAGCAAAACGTGAGGGCTCAGACGTGTGTATACTAATCCACGATGGGCCGCCGGCGCACCGTGATCTGCGTGAGTCCCGCTGCGGCGAGCCGGCGATTCAGCACAGGCAGCTCTTCGGCGCGCAGCCGATTCGGTTCGGAAAGGTGAGTGTCGAGCTCGACGGACAGCTCTTCCAGCACCGCCGCATACACCCCGGCAGGCGTTCCATCGCCTCGCTAGAGGTGGCTCCGGAGCCCGGTCAGCCTGTCGTTGAGTTCGATGGGGGACGCGATCTTGTCCGTGGGACCCTGATCGCCGACCTGATAGAGTTCGGCCTCCACCGCGCCGCTCAGCCTCGTGACCGCGGCGACGCAGAAAAGCCGCGACAAACACCGGGCCTATGGAGGCCCCCTCCGCATTTTCTCATTTCCCTTTGTTGTTTCTGAACGGATCTGTCGATCGCGTCAGCGTAGGGGTTGAAGGGTTATTGGAACGCACCAGGAATGTGAGCATTGACGCTTCCCAGCACGCAGATTAATCCGCCATTGTTCACCTATAAAAGGTGTATACGAACGAAGCTATGGCAGAGAGTGTGGCATTGTACCCAAGCTTGGTTTTCAGGTAATTGAACACAAGATACGAGCAGGCCTCAATCGGATGCTTTGACGGTTCCCGCACCCAGGGCCTGCTCCATGAAAGAGGTGTCGATGCTGAATCCTTTCTCCCCGAATCCACCGGATGTTCTGCTACGCCTGCCGGATCAACTCGATCGTCTTGCCTCCCAATCACCACCGCTCTAACCTGCGTTAAACCCTGAGGCTGAACCGGATTGTTTCATATATGTTCACCTCTGGTCTCGGGGAATGATGACCATGAGAGGAATCAACCGAGGTGTGAGCGATGGCATTGTCGGACTGGATGGCAGACTATCAGAATAGGCGGTTGGCGGAGCTTCACTTGCCCGGAAGTCATGACGCGGGAATGGTCAAGGGCTTCGTTGACCTAACGCGTCTGGGGACGGTCGCTAATGCGGTGACACAAAATCTGACGATCACCCAGCAGTTGGCGGCGGGAACCAGATTGTTTGATCTCTGACTGGCATCGAAATCGACTGGGCAAGTTGTTCCTCATCATACGACGGGGGGGCAGGGCGCGTATGGCAGTCTCTCCGTCGACAGAACATTGGAATCAGCAGCCCTGTGGTGCTCGGTACATCGAACTGAAGTTGCGATCTTCCGGATATCCCACACGAGTCTGGACACAAGGGCGCATGAAATTGTGAAGAGAAGTGGGATGGGGTCCCTGCATACGGGCAACGGAAATCTGGCTACAAAGACGCTGGCTGAGATCACTAGAGCGGGTGGCGGGATGGTGTGCATCTTCGATGAAGAGGATTTTGCGGATGTGATCAATCAGGGGGAAGGAATTCACAGCTTCTCGAAGCACAAGAAAAAGCCAGTTAATGATCACGGGCTCAGCATCTGCGGCGTCTACTCTGGCACGCATACGCTGGATACGGTGATCGGCAACGGATTGCGTGGACAATATGAGCACAATGTTGACCACTTCGAGGGAATCCGTTCACACCTCTGGCAACTCTACTGGCAGAAGACGTACCTGAACCCAGCGTCATGGACGGGGATCGAATCCGGAGCAACAAAGGCCTTCTCGCAGTCCGGCGGGACGGCTCACGGCGGGACCCATGCCGCGACGGATCATATGATCCAACTGATGACCACACGTGCAGGCGCTGAGGGCGAAGATTACACACTCCAAAAGGAAAAGTCGCACCCGGAGGGTATCTTCAGGAAGAAAGTGGTCGACAAGCAGAAGGTGTTGATGTCGACTCGTCCTGCGAGAAATTTTATGCTGCCAAACATCTTCAGCTACGACTTCGTCAACGTGGTGCAGAATCAGAAAATCGTCGACCTGAATCGACCCTGAGCTGAGTCGACACGACCTGATCGCACGTATCGCTCGGTACCCGTCCTGCCTGCCCCTGACTGGCGCCCGGACCGTGGCAGAGTTCGAAGAACGCACGCCGGAGACTGAACCGCTCATGCTTCGCTTCCTTAACACGGTGATGCAGGCGTGATCCCCGGGTGGGTGGCGACGCACAAGGCCCGGGTGATCGTCCCGATCGTGTGTTTCCTCCTGCTCACCGCGTTCCAAGTCCGTACCCGCGCGGGGTGGGGCACAGGGTGGAGACCGACCCCACTTCGGGAAGGTCTCCCGACGGCTTCCAACGGGGTCCCAAACCGGAGTTTCACGTTCTGCCGGCTCTTGTATCAGAGCGTGAGACGCGAACCAGGTGGGTATGGGTGGAATACTGACTATCCCGGTTCGGACTACAACTTCGTGCTCCGCATGGAGGAGCTCACCACGACCCGGCCGGCGAAGTGGGCGGATGGAGAACCGGGCTACGCTGTAGTCCGTCCCGACCAGGACGAACTCTACGAGTGCCCCTTCATCTTCATGTCGGATGTGGGCACGCTGGGATTCGATGAAGGCGAAGTGGACCACCTCCGCGACTACCTCCTCAAGGGCGGCTTCATCTGGGTCGACGACTTCTGGGGGAGTAACGCTTGGGATCAATGGGAGAGCCAGATTCGCCGTGTGCTTCCGGATCACTCAATCGTTGACATCGGACCGGATCATACGCTGATGCACACGCTCTATTCCGTAGAGGAGATCCCACAGATTCCCTCCATCCAGTGGTGGCGCAGGAACGGAGGATACGAGACCTCCGAACGTGGCCGAGACAGCGAGACGCCGCACCTGCGGGCCATCTTTGACGAAGAGGGCCGCCCTCTGGTGATCATGACGCACAACACCGATATCGCTGATGGATGGGAACGAGAGGGGGAGGAGGACGACTACTTCTTCGCCTACTCTCCCCAGGCGTACGCCCTCGGTATTAACGTCGTTCTCTACTCACTGACTCACTGACTGCTCACCACGCTCCCACGGATTCACCCTTGGGGGGTGTTCCTAATGGGACGCCTTCTGACGTTTCTTGAGAGCTTCCGTGACGCGGAATCCAAAGAGAACGACGAGGGCCGCCGCAAAGAGAAGCGGAAGTCGCAAATCGGCTTTCACCAGCCAAAAGAAGTGGACAACCCCCAGGATGGCCGCGACATACACACCGCGATGCAGTACAGCCCACCGCTTTCCTAGACGTCGGATCCAGCCCCTGGTCGACGTAAGCGCCAATGGGATGAGGATCACGAACGCACTGAAGCCCACCGTGATATACGGACGCTCTAGAATGTCCTCGACCATCCACTCCCAAACCAAAGTCATATCAAGCCCGGCCCAGATCCCGAAATGGGAGAACGCGTAGAAGAACGCGAACAACCCCATGGGTCGCCGGAGCTTGATGACCGGATTCCATCCTGTCATGCGCCGTAGTGGAGTGATCGACAGGGTGAGCAGCAGCAATATGAGGGCCGTCATCCCGGTGACGTGTGTCAGTTTCTCGATTGGGTTGGCACCCAGCCATTCCTGAAACACACCTGCGATCAGCCACGCCCCAGGCGCCGACGCACCGAGCCATAGCAGGACCTTTAGGAGAAGGACGCTCTTCTTCTGATCCATAGGATGTCTATTCAGCCAAGAGGGCCCGAGGGAGCAGCGACTACTTCCAGCGCTGGAGATCCATGCCGGCGTACATATGGGCGACCTCATCACCGTATCCGTTGAACATCAACGTCCGGCGACGGCGGATCTCACCCAATCGACGTTCCCGAGCCTGCGTCCACCTAGGATGATCGACTTCGGGGTTCACGTTCGCGAAGAAGCCGTACTCGTTGGAGTTCTGTACCTGCCAAGTGTTGACCGGCATCTCCTCCACAAAACGGATGCTCACGATCGACTTGACCCCCTTAAAACCGTACTTCCAAGGAGTGATCAACCTAAGCGGCGCACCGTTTTGGTTGGGCAGGTCCATCCCGTAGACACCGTTGGCCAAAAGGGCCAGCGGATTCATGGCTTCATCCAGGCGTAGCCCTTCGATGTAAGGCCAGTCGAGTATTCCCCTGCGCTGCCCGACCATCTCCTCTGGTCGTACGACGGTCTTGAACTCGAGGTATTTGGCATTCCCCGTGGGTTCGACCCGCCGGACGAGGTCAGCCAGCGGGAAGCCGCGCCACGGGATGACCATGGACCAAGCCTCGACGCACCTTAGTCGATACACTCGGTCCTCAATCGTGTGCGGCGCCAGGAAATCCTCGAGCTGATAGTCACCCGGTTTGTTGACATGCCCGGAGATCGAGACGGTCCAAGGATTCGGATTGAACGGTCCCGAATTTTTTGCCGGATCGCCTTTTGCGGTGCCGAATTCGTAGAAGTTGTTGTACGTCGTGACATCTTCGTACGAGTTCAGATCCTCCCCCAACTCGGATTTCATGTTCTGGAAACGAGCCGGGATTTGTTGGCGAGGACGACCCTCGGCGGCACCGAGCAACTTCGGCGCGAGCGCAAGCGCCGCCGCACCAGCGGCCGCGTCCCTGATGAACCGACGACGGTCGACATAGACGCTCTCCGACGTGATCTCAGATGAGGGCAGATCAGAAGGCTTTCGAACACGGATGATCATGGAGGGTCTCCCGCATGTTGGCTCGTACTTCTCGACTGGGTCGGCCGCTCTCGCACCTGGCCGGAACAATGGACAATATGGGACGGCTCCGGCCCCTCCAACACCCTATCGGCATCGACCCCGATAATGTTTTCGGGTGTCCAGAAGCCGCAAGGCCGCTTTCTCGCACATACGGGGTGGTCTACTTTTCCTCGCACTGTTCTCCTCGTGAACATGTCCGCGAACCCCCCTTCGGAGTCCCGTATGCCGTCGCCAATCCGACGCCGTCACCGCCCGTGTTCGTTGTCTCTCGCGATCGCGTGTGCGTCTGTCCTGACCCCGGCCACGGCGTCATCTCAGTCGCTGTCGTCGCTTCCTGGCGACTTCTTCGCCTCGGCCGACTATAGACATGTCGGACCGGTCGGGAACCGCGTTAGCGCGGTTGTCGGTGAGCCAGGCAACGGCAACGTTTACTACGTCGGCGCAGCGTCGGGGGGTGTCTTCAAGAGTGAGGACGCGGGTCACTCGTGGCGTCCCGTGTTCGACGGACAGGCAGCCCAGTCCATTGGTGCCCTCGCCGTCGCACCGTCTGACCCCAATGTGGTATGGGCCGGCACCGGTGAGGCGTTCATTCGCTCGAACGTGTCGATAGGAAACGGCGTCTACCGATCGACCGACGGTGGTGAGAGCTGGACCCATATGGGACTCGACGAGACCGGACGCGTGGGGCGAATTGCGATCCACCCCGACAACCCCGACATCGTCTTCGTTGCGGCCACAGGGCATCTCTACGGGCCCCAAGAAGAGCGCGGCCTCTTCAGGACGGAAGACGGAGGAACGACCTGGGAACGCGTGCTGTTCTCCGGCGTGAATTCGGGTGCCGTAGATGTCGTCATGAATCCTGCGAACCCGCGCATCATGTTCGCCGCGACGTGGCAGATGCAGATGTGGACGTGGGGCAGGGAAAGCGGGGGGCCCGAATCGGGTCTTTGGATGAGCCGCGATGCGGGAGACACGTGGACCCGCCTCGAAGGAAACGGCCTGCCCCGCGGCACGATGGGCAAGATCGGGCTGGGCGTCTCTGCAGATAACCCAGATCGAGTCTTCGCCCTCATCGAGACGAACTCGAACCGCAACTTCGAACCGCTCGATGACCACGAGGGGACGCTATGGAGATCTGATGACGGCGGCGCACGCTGGACCATGGTGAACGCAGACCATGCGCTCGCGCAGCGACCGCTCTACTACTCCCGCATGGCCGTCGCCCCGGACGACGCGGATGAAGTGCACTTCATGTCCACCGTGTACACGAAGTCGTTGGACGGAGGGGTGACATTCAGTTCGATCTTCGGAGGTGATAACCACGACATGTGGATCGATCCGCTGCTACCCGATCGTATGATCATCGGAAATGACGGAGGCGTGCGCATCTCCACAAACCGTGGACGGAATTGGTACCAACCGCTGCTGCCCATCGCGCAGATGTACCACGTGTATACCGACACCAAGGTGCCCTACAACCTGTACGGCAATCGACAGGACGGTGCATCGCGTGGCGGGCCCTCGAATTCACTGAGTGGCGGTTCGATTCCCATTAGCGCGTTCAAGTCCGTCGGTGGGTGTGAGTCAGGATTCGCGATTCCGGATACGGTAACGAACGATGTCGTGTGGTCGGGATGCTACGAAGGAATTCTGGACCGCCATCAACCGTCGACAGGCATCACACGTACGGTAAGCGTGTGGCCGGACAACCCCGAGGGATGGAGCGCGGGCGACGTGCAATACCGCTTCCAATGGACGTTCCCGATCGCGATTTCTCCCTATGACGGCGAAACCGTCTACGCCGGGTCGCAGCATGTGCATCGCACGACGAACGGCGGGCAGAGCTGGGACGTGATCAGCCCAGACCTGACCCGTAACGACCTGAGCAAGCAGCAAAAGACAGGTGGACTCACGACGGAGGATGTCAGTCCAACCTACGCATCGGTGCTCTTCGCTATCGCCGAATCGTCCGTGGAACCCGGACTGATTTGGACAGGCTCCAACGACGGCCTGGTCCAAGTGACGCGGGACGGGGGCACGACATGGACCGACGTCACTCCGAACATTCCGGACCTCCCCGAGTGGGGGACAGTGAGCAATGTCGAGCCCTCCCGATTTGCGGGGGGCACGGCGTATATCACCGTCGACTTCCATCAACTCGGGAATACCGACCCCTACGTCTACAGGACGTCAGACTACGGTGCCTCGTGGACCTCGATTAGTGGTGATGTCCCACGCAGCGTCTTCAGCTACGCCCACGTGATCCGCGAGGACCCGACGCGTGCTGGTCTGCTTTACCTGGGAACGGAGAATTCAGTTTTCGCATCCTACAACGACGGAGAGTCTTGGATTTCGCTCCAGGGTGATCTGCCCCATGCACCTGCGCACTGGCTGACGGTACAGCCGCACTTCAACGATCTCGTCATCGCGACGTATGGGCGTGGCTTCTGGATCCTGGACGACATCACGGCAATCCAGCAATTGACGGATGAAGTCCTGGCCAGCTCCGTCCACCTGTTCGAGCCACGACCCGCCTACCGCTTCCTTCCTCGAGAGTCTCCAAACAGCCAACCCGGTGATCCCGCAGCCGGTGAGAACCCCGACTACGGTGCCTCGATCAACTTCTACCTCGCAGAAGCCGAAGGCGGTGGGACGATCACCATCGAGACCGAAGCAGGTGACCCCGTGCGGACGCTTCGCGCAGGAGGTCTCCAAGCCGGCCTGAACCGGGTCCAGTGGAACCTGCGCTACGATGCTTCTCAGACGCCGCGTCTGCGCACACCGGCCCTCGAACACAGTCACCGTGACGTAGGACCGTCAGGCTGGCGTTCTGCTCCTGACGGTGGTGCCATCCGGCCTTTGGCTATCCCCGGTCGCTATCGGGTGACGCTTAACATCGCAGGCGAGGAGAAAACGACGTGGCTCGAGGTGCTTCAAGACCCGGCCTCGGATGGCAGCGCCACAGACATGATGGCGCAGCTTGACCTGCACCTGGAGTTAAGAGAGATGAGCGACTCGACCGCGGCTTTGATCGATCGGATCGAGTGGGCACGAAAGGGACTCATGGACCTCGAAGAGCGCGTACGCGGAGAAGCTCGATACAGTGACGTCGTCGAGGCGGGGGAGGCGCTCGGCCAACTCCTGATGGAGCTCGAGATGCGCCTCTTCGACCTGAGGCTCACCGGTGAGAGCGCGCGACAAGATACGATCCGTTGGCCCCGACAACTCTACGCCAAACTCGCGAGTCTGACCGGGTACTCCTCAGGGACAGACGACGCCCCGACGAATCAGGCCAACGAGATTCAAGAGGTTTACAGCCAGTGGCTTGAAGAGAGTTTGGACATGTGGGATGAGCTGTCTGCGGACGAACTGGCTCGATTCAATCGGATGCTCGTCGAGCGGGGGCTGCCTCCTATCGTCTCGGAGCCCTAGCCAGCGGGACTTCCTCAGCGCCGTGTGAACGAGGCCCGCTGGAGCCGTCCGCCCACGTAATGCGACTCCTTAACACTTGGCTCTTTTCCGGTTGCTTTCACCGGTCGCAGTCTTGACGGCGGTGCTGGGCCTCGGAGCGCTCGACCTCGTGGAGGGGAGCGCCCCAGAGATGGAGTCGGAACCGTCCTCGCGAGCGCTGTAGGGTGCGAAGAAGAAGGGACGTAATCGCCTCTCCGTGTGAAGCATCAGCACTATGCTCGAGGCGCCCCTAAAAGATGCTCGCCAGCAGTGCTTCGGCAGCTGCATACCACACGTTATCCGTGACCTCTTGGCCCTCATGCATACCACCGACCAAGAATACGTTACCACCTGCCACCCCCAAATTCCGATGATCCATACTGGGTAACGGTGGCGCAGCGAGGTGTCGCCATTCGCCAGATGCCGGCGAGTAGGCCAGAACCTGGCGAACCGGATCAGATGGGTTTCCGTCGTACCCGATTCCATTGTAGTTGTAGGGGTTTTCACTCCCGCCCAAGAAGACGGCGAGGGTGCCCACGGTACCACCGGCACCTCTGTAGAGGACTGGCCCAGGATGGTCCCCGAGCGACCGCCACTCGATAGCCCCTGCGCTGAGATCCCCGCGCCACGAACTGCGGTCGATTGCGAATCGCGGATCATCGTCCACCACGGCGGCACCGTCGACGTAGATGACAGAGTTCCCAGCAACGGCTCCCGTGTGGCCGAACACCGGGGTCCCAGGAATCGGGGTCGACGACGTCCACCGGTCCGTGCTTGGGTAGTAAATCTGCACATCGGGGACGTTACCATCATCATGCCATCCCGAAACGAGAACTACGGCCGTATCCCCCGAAACACCTGCCACCGCATCGTCCGTGGGAAGCGGTATATTCGCGCCTCGGCTCCAGCTATCTGACGCGGGATCATAGACGTTCACATCGGGCACAGATCGCTCCTGCCCGTCCGCGGCCACAGTGTATCCGCCAATCAGGTAGATCAGTCCGTCGATCACCTGTGCTGTCGAAGCCAAGCGTCCGGGGCCTGGCACTTCAGCGACGGTGATCCACGCGTCCGACCCTACGTCCCACCTATAGGCCGCGTTCGTGATGCCGTCCCAGACCTTCGTCGAATCGAGCCCCAGGAAGGAGAAGACGGCGACGCCCAGATCCGATTCTATCGCGGCCACCGCGTTGTTCGTGATGGGCTGTGGCAGGGCCGGACCTGCGCGCCAGACGACACCTTGCCTATTCTCGCGCTCGGACCCCGTCGTATCGGCGCACGCAGCCGACGACGCTAGCAGCGCACACACCGCGATGAAACGCAAAGAAGTCGGGATTAAGCTCGGCACCTGATCTGCCTCTGGTGTGGGGGGAGCGGGAAGGGGTACAGCGGCGAACCTACCCACCCACAAATGCTGCCGAAACCAATGCCTCGGACGGGGGACAATCTTTAAGCTTTGTTATGTTTGGGACCAAGCCTCGCCGTCACCGCGCCGGCCATAGCCCTCCCTAGGGCGCTCCCGACACTCGTGCATGTATGCCCCTCGGGTCGGATACCGTGCGGTGGCACAGATGCTTTTGACCGCCGGAGCCAACCCGACGGACACAAACCGCGGAAGTGGGCTGAGCTGACCTAGCGACCACAAACGGCTCGACCACTGGCCGCCGCTTCGAGGATCGAGACCAACTCCGCAACGGTCTCCTGGCCAGCGTTCTCCGCGTACCACTCCATCTTTTGCTTGATGAGGTCAGCGCGGGCGATCTTGCCGTCGTTCGCCAACATCCAATCTTGCAAAGAGATCGGACGCTCGATGAAACACCCCGCCTCTTCATATTCCGAATCCAAAAGAAGCACGGTCGGAGTAGAGGCTCGGCCGTCCGGTGTACGGTGTCCTTCCATCACAGCTCGTCCAGCCGTCGGATCAACGATCCGGACTTCCAAGCCATCGACCTGAGCCGCCAACTCTGCGAGGTAAGGCACGGTGGAGACCGAGTCGGAGCAGGAGTCGATCGCGACCACTAAGAAGTGCCAGGTGCCACCGACCGCACGGGCTCGTTCCACCACGGACATCGCAATCCCTTCTGCCTTCGCCGAATTGCCGTGCCACAGATCTTTCCGACGATTCGCGGCCTCGAGGAACGCTTCGTATCCGATGCCGGCCTGATACAGCTCGCGGTAATTTTCGATCACCTCAGTGGGACCAGGGGCCACACAAATCGAAGGTCCGACGGCGGGGCTGAAGGCGAAAAGCGAAGCGAGCGTCAGAGTAGTGAGCATATCGGGTTCAGAAGCGAGGGAATTAAGAAATCGGACGCCGCAGTTTTCGGCCGAGGAAGTCCAACGACGCCTCGTACGCTGCAAGCCAGTTCTTGTGGAGGAGGAATCCGTGCACTTCGTCGGGGAAGATCAATTGTTCAAAGTCGACCCCGCGTTTTGCAAGGGCCTCCGCAACATCTACGGTTTCACTGAAGGGAACGTTCCGGTCGTCATCCCCGTGGATCAAGAGCACCGGCGAACGCCACCCATCCATGAACGCCATGGGAGACGACTCGTAGGCGACCCGTGAAAACTCGGGGTAGTCCTCGGGCTCATAGGACGGACGGAAGCCGTTGATGACCACGTTCCAATCATGAACCCCGTGGAGATCTACTCCGGCGGCGAAAAGATCGGAAGCGCGGGCTAATCCCAGGGCGGTCAGATAACCACCATAGGATCCACCCCAGAGCCCGATGCGATCCGGATCCACATCGCTTCGCCCTTTCAGGTAGAGGCCCGCACCCAGCACATCCGCGAACTCACTGGCTCCTGTAGCACCGTAGTTCTCGGCTTCGCGGAACTCCATCCCGTATCCGACGCCGGAGCGATAGTTCACGGCCAGGACCACATATCCCGCAGACGCCAACACCTGGTTGAAGGCGTAAGCGTTGTGGTAGTACCCGCGGTGGTGGAAGCCCAGGAGCATCTGCCGTCTGGACCCTCCGTGGAAAAAGAGCATGGCGGGATGCTGTTGACCTAGTTCGTGACCCGGCGGTAGGAACAGCTGGCCGTGGATCTGCATGCCGTCCGCGGCTGTGAATACGACCTGTTCGGGTGTGACCAACCGATCTTTTGGGAACGATGAGGACAGTTCTGGGCTGACCCAGTTTCGGTCCCCGTCCACCATCACCTCCGTATGGGACGGCTCATTCACAGACCCTGCGTGGAACGCGACTGTGCCCGCTCCGGTCACGACCGCACCCCACTCGAGGCCGTCTCCTGGAGTCAAGATCTCCCTCTGGCCCCCGGCCACACGTGTGCGCCAAACGTGTTTGCGGTCGATGTCGCCGTCGTTCGAATCGTAGATCATCGAACGACCATCCGGAGCGAGCGAGGCGAACTGAACTTCAGCAGCTCCAGGCGTCAGATCCATGGCTCGGCCACCTGTGACCGGAACGCTATACAGATGCTTCCAGCCAGTGCCCTCCCACGGAAAGACGATCCTGTCACCCTCACCCCAAAACAACTGGCTCGACGCATTTACTCCACTGAACGCACTACCCACTCCTGGGTCTGCCTTCCAAACCTCGGTCGAGGTCGTGCCCGCCGCGTCTGCCACGTGGATCGAGAAGGGGAGGGCCTCACGCCGCGGAGCGAACATGTGCACGACTCGCTCGTTGGGAATGCGTAGGAACGCAATGCGTCGCCCATCCGGGCTCCACACGGGGTTCCCGTCGTGGTGCACGCTTGGCGCCACATACCGAACCTCAGCACGGTCCCCGTCGTACACCCCCACAAAAGAGTGATCACCCCGATTGCTGACAAAAGCCAAGTCAGAACCATCCGGGGACCACGTCAGCCCGCTGGCTCCACCACGAAGACGCGCCAACCGTCGGGGCTCGGCCCCATCCGCGAGTGGCAACTCCATGAGGTCCCGCCCGCGACTGAAGGCGATCCGGTCACCTCTGGGAGAGAGCGCAAAGCCACCTCCCTCCATGATCTGGGCCGGCACCCCTCCCGCGAACGGGACCAGCCAAATCGCTCGCCCTTCCTCGTCGGGCGTGAAGAGAGGGTCAGGGATCTCGCCCTGGCGATTCGGTGCGCCTCCTCGGACGAAAAGCAGCCGGTCGGCATCGGGCATGAAGACGAGCGAAGCGAGTTCCTGGCCGTCGTCGCCACTATAGTCGGTCAGCTGCCGGCCTTCCCACGATGGGCCTTCAGCGACCCAGATGTTGCGTTCACCTTCTCGATTTTCGAACCACGCGATGCGATCGGCGGTCTGAGAGGCCACCAAGCCCGACGCAAACGAATAGGACATTACGTCGCGGATGGAGAGCGGAGCCTGAGATGCCGCCGGCGTACCAGCCAGGAAGAACACGCCAACGACGAAACCAACCGCCTTCACAAGACGATCCAGCATAAGTGATTCCACGATCTGGGGTTGTGGCTTCCGAATTAGGCGGGCAATCCGTGGCGCGCGACACCGTCTACTGCTTCCACAAAACGGTCGAGCTCAGGCAACGTCGAATAGACGCTCGGGCTCACTCGGATTCCCTGGAACTCGGCATGGTTGATGGACACCGTGATGATCCGGTGTTCACGCCAGAGATAGTCACGTAAGTCGTTGGGCGCGACGCCGACGATTTCAACGTTTGCGATCCCGCAGGCCAGGCCAGGCTTGAGGCTGGTATGGAGTCGCACATTGTCATTCTGAAGAAGCTGTTCGGCCCAGTAATTTCTCAGATAGACCAGTCGCGCGTCCTTCCGGTCCGGGCCGATCCCTTGATGGAACGTCAGAGCTTCCGCAATCGCGAGGTAGTTGGCCGCAGGATGGGTCCCGATCTCTTCGAACTTCCGGATGTCGGTGTCCATCCGCTCCGGCGCGGCCATAAGCGGCCACACCTCCTGGATCTTCTCCTTACGCACGTAGAGCATGCCCGTGCCGTGCGGAGCAAAGAGCCATTTGTGCAGGCTCGTCGAATAGTTGTCGACGTCCAGTTCATCCAATGTGAAGTCGAAGTGCGCAAGCGCGTGCGCACCGTCGATGATCAACGGGATTCCGTGGCGACGTGCCAGAGCGTTCAGTTCGGTGACCGGCAGAATTTGGCCGGTCAAGTTGATCATATGGGACGCCAGGATCGCCTTGGTCTGCGGAGTGATCGCCTGCTCGAACAAGCGGACCACCTCCGCCGGGTCCTCCGCCGGAACCGGAATCTTGATCTGGTTCAGCGTAATGCCTTCCCGTCGCGCCCTCTGCTTGAACGTCGTGATCATCCGACCGTAATCCTGCGTGGTCGTGAGGACCTCGTCGCCCCGATGCAAATCGATGCCCAGTTGCATGGTCTGCAGGCTCTCTGACGCGTTCCTCGTAAAAGCGATCTCTTCGGCGTCCACACCCCACTGCCGGGCCATCCGCTCGCGGACCCCCTCACGTTGAGGCTCAAGGATCTCCCACATCGTGTAGGAGGGGGCGAGGTTTGAGAAATCCAAATGGCGCTTCATGGCATCCTGAACCCAACCGGGTGAAGGACTGACACCGCCATTGTTCAGATTGACCAGGGTCCGGTCCACGGTGAAGGCGCGCGCCACCTCAAACCAAAAATCCTCGTTGCGTGCGATGTCCGCAGCGAGCCCGGGATGCGCCCGGAGTGACGCTGCGACGTCGGTTGCACTGGCACGTAATTCAGACGGCCGAAATCCTACTCCGGCAACTGCTGCGAGGGCAGGAAATGACGCGGCTCCGAGGAATTGACGGCGACTGTGCATCGGGTCCTCCACTATGTGGTCTGAGTTGAGCTCAGGATACGCCCCGCCCGGCCCTGTGTCCAACGACTACTGGGTCAATTCGGTCAACGATCTCATTACTTTCCGTGTTCAGCGGGCGAGACACAGGTACGTGGGTCGGAACATCTGTCGTCGGGTGTCCTAGATGGTTGCGCGCGGCTCAATCCTAAAAAACCCAACTCTGTTCGGAATAGATGCGATTTCTACGTCTCATTCTCGCAGCACTCATTCTGTCAGCGCCGGCCGTGCTTTCGGCCCAGGCGACTCAGGACTCCACTCGTGTGGACTCCACACGAGTGGCACGCCAGTACGATATCAAGGGGCTGACCATCAGCGTGCCGCGGCCTGCCCTCACGACAGGCGGATCGAGTGCTGTCGAAATGCGCTTGGATTCACTGCGTTCGGTGCCCGCCCCGACCATGGAAGACGTCGTGCGCGCGATGCCCCTCCTGGTCATTCGCCAAAACAGCCGCGGAGAGTCTCAGCCCTCTATTCGTGGATCTGAAGAACGGCAAATCGGCATTTTTCTGGACGGAGTGCCGCTCACGGTGGGGTGGGATCACCGGACAGATCTGTCCATCATCCCACTCACCGCGGCGCAGGGGATCCGGCTGATAAGGGGACTCTCGTCCGTGCTCTACGGACCCAACACGCTGGGTGGGGTCATCGAAGTCGATGTTGCCCGAGTCCCAGGCAGCATCGAAAGCGTGAATCCGATGGATGTCGGCATTTCGGTGAACGAATCGGGTGGGACGAACATCGCCGTGGGTGCGGCCCATCTCATAGACCGAGACGAGACCCAGTGGCTGTTTCGGGCCGGGGCTGGCTTCAGTGACCGCCCCGGTTACACCGTGCCCAACGGCGCCTCGGACGACCCGGACATCCGGCCTGAGTTCCTGCGGAACGCAGACGGCCTGCGGCTGAATAGTGACACGAGGAGAATGGACGCCTATTTCGCGGCTCGGGTGCGAGGGGAGGACGGTGGTTGGGCCTCGCTCGCCACGACGGCGTACGACGTCGAACGCGGCGTCCCGCCGGAAGCACATCAGGACGAACCACGCTTCTGGAGGTACCCCGAGCAGACCCGCCTCCTCACAGCACTCTCGTTTGGGACCGGCTCGCGGTCCACGGGGTCGGGCAGGGGCGATGTCGAGATCAGTCTCGGCATGGACTTAGGCAGCACCCGAATCGACCAATACGATACGGGGGCTTTTCAGTCCGTCGTGGAGCGTGAGGATTCAGACGACCGTAACCTGTCGTTCCGGCTCGAGGGTGAGCACACACTCGGGGACCAGGGAGACTTCCGCGCCTCTGCGACGTACGCGGATGTGAATCACGACGAAGTACTCACGCCAGGAGGGTCAAGCGAATTTCGCCAAAGGCTTTGGAGTCTGGGTGCCGAAACGGAATGGAAGCTCGGGCCGACGGACGGGACCCGCCTGTCGCTCGGAGCGGTGCTCGACGGTGCCGATACCCCGGAGAGCGGGGACAAGCCTCCACTCGCGCGCCTAAATGACTTCGGTGCCCGGATCGGGATTAGTTCGTTGTTGAGCGGGGGCCTCCTCGTGCATGGAGGCGCGAGCCGGCGGGCCCGCTTCCCCTCGCTTCGCGAACTCTATTCAGGCGCCCTCGGGCGCTTCATCCCGAATCCGTCGCTCGAGGCCGAGATCATGTTGGGAGCCGAAGGCGGATTCACAGTCCACACCGGCGATCTCGAGATTCAGGTCGTAGGATTCCATCAGCGGCTCGCAGATGGAATCATTCGGACGACCGTAACTGACGATTCTGGCACACGGCTCTTCAAGCGTGTGAACCAGGACCAGATCCAGAGCACGGGCATCGAGATGCTGGCGATCGGCACCTTGGGGGTCGCGACGATCTCCACGGACCTCACGCTGCAGCACGTGCGTGGAGTGGAGCCCGACGGGACACGAATCGAGCTGGAGTATGAGCCGTCAGTGACAGGGAAGTTCTCTCTGGAGAGCCCCTTGGGGGGCGGTTACAGGGCCGCATCGGACTTCCGCTTCGTAAGCGATCAGCGGTGCGCGAACCCTGAGATTGGGGGGCTACAATCGTTCGGGGCCAGCGGATCGGCTGACTTCTCGCTGCGAAAGATCTTCCAGTTTGGTGGCCGTGGAGCCTTGTCGCGTGTGGACGCCTCTGCGAGCGTGCGGAATGCTACGAACTCGACTTCCTACGATCAGTGCGGTCTTCCACAGCCCGGCCGTACCCTCCAGGTGCAATTCCGCGTCTGGTAGAGGGGGCGTCACATGATCCGAGTGACCTTTCTCGGCACCGCTGCATCTCGTCCCACGGTGGGCCGAAATGTGAGCGCGATCGCCGTCCAGCGAGAAGGTGACCACTACCTCTTCGACTGCGGTGAGGGGACCCAGCGTCAGATGATGCGGTACGGTACCGGCTTCTCAGTTCGAGCCATTTTCGTGACGCATACGCACGCCGATCACTTCCTCGGGATCACTGGACTGCTCCGGACCATGGCGCTGCAGGGCCGCACCGAAACTCTGGACATCTATGGGCCTCCCGGCTCGTCCAGAATTTTGCGGGACGCCGTCGCATTGGGAAATGATCGGGTCGGCTTTCCGGTAGAGGTCCATGAAGCTCCTCCCGGACATGGCTTGGTTCTCGACGAATACAGAATCGAGGCCTTCGAAGTCCAACACGGAACGCGTGCGGTCGGCTGGGCTCTTATTGAAGAGGATCGCCTGGGTCGCTTCGATGTGGAGCTAGCCAGGGAAATGGGCGTACCTGAAGGGCCATCCTTCGGTAAACTCCACAAGGGCGAGGACGTCGAAGTCGACGGCAATACGGTGAGAGCTGCCGACTTGGTCGGCGCCGCGCGGCCGGGCAGGACCGTCGTATACACAGGAGACACGAGACCCGCTGACTCAACCGTTTCTCGCGCGATGGGTGCGGATCTATTGATCCACGAAGCGACGTTCGAAGAAAAAGAAAAGGACCGCGCCGGAGAGACATTTCATTCTACGGCGGCGGGCGCGGCCGGCATCGCGAAACGAGCTGGAGTCCAACGTCTCGTCGTCACGCACCTATCGGCTCGCTACTCGGACGACTCGTCCCCCCTGAAGGACGAGGCAGTCGAGATCTTTGCGGACTCGAAAGTGGCGAAGGACGGTCTCGTCATCGAGATCCCGTTCCGCACTGAGATGAAGCGCGCCGGCTCGTGACTGCGTTTCTTGCTGATCTCATCAAAGGCCCGACCCCGGAACCGGTTCATGCGGCGCTTCGTCAGCGCTGGGACGTCGGGGGTCTCCTTCACCTGGAGGGTCCGTTTGCCCGCGTCGACGTTCACTGAAGGAACATGAGGAGATCTTCATGTCCTGCGTCACGAGAGACCCAATTCTCTCCCGAGTGGATCTGATCTATGTCGTCGACCCCGAAACGAACTGAGTCCAGCTTCCGCCGGATCGCGGTAATCGGGTTGGGCGCGATGGGTGGCTCGTTCGCCCGTGCCGCCACGGCTACGACGTCGGCCGAGGTGGTCGGGTGGTCTCCGGATCCCGCTGAGCGCCTCTCCGCCGTTGATGCAGAAGCGGTGGCCGCAGCACCCGAACGCTGGAGCGATGCGGTCGCGGGGGCTGACCTCGTGATGCTCGCCATTCCCCTGGGACCGACATGCAAGATGATGGCAGAGTTGGCATCGACTCTTGAACCCGCCGTGGTCGTAGCGGACGTGGCGAGTCTCAAGGGCCCGGTCGCCGAGGCTGCCGCAGAGGCCGGACTCACTCGGCGGTGGGTCGGGTGTCACCCTATGGCTGGCGTTGCCGAGTCTGGGTTCGCGGCATCGAGCCCCACGCTGTACGACGGAGCCACTGTTTGGATCACGAACGACCCGGAAGCCGAAGATTCCGCTGACCGAATGCGCACGCTATGGGCCCGGTTCGGGGCGACACCTCAACAAGCGGATCCCCACGAGCACGATCGCATGATCGCTTTGGTCAGCGCGCTACCCCAGCTCACCGCCAACGCTCTGGCGACGACGTTGGCAGAAGCAGGCATCGGCCCGGAACAACTCGGGTCAGGCGGTTCGGACATGACGCGCCTCGCCACATCCAGCCCGGACATATGGATCGACATTCTTTCAGCGCTCCCGGAAGACCTGGTTGTGGGACTCCGGCTCCTTGGGAAAACCGTCAGCGACCTGACCGACGCCGTGGAGGGTGGGGACATGCAGGAGGTGCGCGAAGCCATGATGCGATCCGCGAAGTGGAAGGCCGGCTCGTGAGGATCACAGTGCCAGGCGATAAGTCGCTTACCCAGCGAGCGCTGATTCTGGCATCGATTGCGTCCGGAACGAGTTCGCTTCGCGGCCTCTTGTTCGGCGGCGACGCTGAATCGACCGCCAATGCACTGAGGGCTATGGGTGCCAATATCCCGCCGATCCCTCAAGACGGAGGTGCGATCGAAGTTGAGGGCGTTGGGCTCGATGGGCTGGCCACCCCACATGCGCCTCTTGATCTAGGAAACAGCGGGACGGGCACGAGGCTCCTCCTGGGACTGTTGGCAGGAGCGGGGGTGGGAGCGACGCTTACCGGGGACACATCGCTCCAAAGCAGACCCATGAAGCGGGTGACCGCCCCGCTCTGTGCGATGGGCGCTTCGTTCGAATTTCTGGAGGAGCAGGACCGGCTTCCGCTCACGATCACGAGTGCGGCTGGGCTCTCCGCGGTCGATTGGCCGAGTCATGTCGCCAGCGCTCAGGTGAAGAGCGCGATTCTCCTCGCCGGACTGACGGGCCACACATTCGTTCAGATCACCGAACCCCGTCGCTCCCGAGACCACTCTGAGCGTATGCTGAATCAGCTCGGTGTCTCGGTGATTTCGCATGCTGTCGCTGGCGGATGGCGTGTCGAGCTCAGAGATCCTCCAGCGCAGATCGAGGCCTTCGACTTCGCCGTACCCGGTGACATTTCCTCTGCAGCTTTTGTGCTCTCCCTCGCTGCACTGGGCGCCACGCAGGACGTTCTGACCGTGGAAGGCGTCGGACTCAACCCGACCCGGACGGCGTTTTTGGATGTACTTCGCCGGATGGGTGTCGACCTCAACATCGCCCTGAGACCAGACAGCGGAGCGGAGCCCGTGGGCACGATCTCTGCGGAATCAGCCGATCTGCGTGCCACGGTGATCGCCCCCGACGAAGTACCTCGACTAATCGACGAGCTTCCGCTGGTGGCGATCTTGGGTGCACGTGCCAAAGGGACGACGATCATCCGCGACGCGTCGGAGCTCCGGACCAAGGAGTCCGATAGGATCTCGGCGCTTGTCGAGAACCTCCGAGGGTTAGGCGTCTCGGTCGAAGAGTTTGCAGACGGACTGGCGGTCGAGGGCTCTCGGGAACCTCTGTCTGGCCGAGTTAAGTGCTTTGACGATCATCGCATCGCGATGGCTTTCGGCGTTCTCGGAGCCCAACCGGGTAACTCAATAGAGATCGATGAGCCCGATGCAGCCTCGGTGAGTTTTCCTGGATTTTGGGAAATGCTCCACAACGTTTCGACAGAGGGAGGGGAATGACGCGCGAAGGCCCCGTCGTCACGCTGGACGGCCCAGCAGGCTCAGGTAAGTCCAGCACAGCGAAAGAGGTCGCCAAGCGACTGTCCTTCCGGCACCTCGACTCTGGGGCCTTGTACCGCGCTCTAACCCTGGCGCTTACGCAAAGAGGGGTAGCGCAGGAGGAATGGCCGCGGTTGACCGAAGCCGATCTTGGGGCGCTCGACGTAGACATCACACCGACAGACGATGGCTTCCAGGTTCTGGTGTCTGGTCAGGTGGTCGACGCCGAGCTACGCACGCAGGAGGTCACCGAGGGTGTGTCTCATCTCGCGAAACTGCCGGCCGTACGAGCCATCTTGTTAGACCTCCAGCAACGCGCCGGTGAGTGCGGGAGACTTGTCGCGGAGGGGCGTGACATGGGCACCGTCGTATTCCCAGACGCCGAAGTGAAGGTGTACCTCGTGGCCGACGTTGCTGAACGAGCCAGGCGACGCCTGTTGGACGAGGGCGCGACGGACGACGACCCAGCCGAACTCCACCGTCAGATCGAGGCGATTCGTGCCCGTGACAGTCGAGATTCGGAACGTGAACTTTCACCACTGAAGAAAGCCGAAGACGCCGTTGAAATCGATACCACAGGGCTCACCTTCGACGCCCAAGTGGCCGCGGTTGTCCAACTGGTTCTCCGATTGACTCGATCTTAAGCCGTATCTAGCTTTCCTGGCTGTCATCCTTTCACGTACACCCTAACCCGCGCTCGTCCCCCGAGCCCGGCAAAGCGCCGCCTCGATTTCTCTCGAGAGTGGCCGCAGGATACCCATGACTGAGAACGAAACCCCCGATGTCGACCCGACGGACGAACTCCCTGAGGGAGTAGAGGTTGTTGTCGACGCGATGACCGGCGAAGTCACCACCATGACTGCCGAAGAACTCGCCGCCGAAGAAGCCGCTGAGGAGGCTGCAGAAGCTGCTCGTGCAGCCGCACTCGCCGCTATGCCAGACGGCATCTCACCGGAACTCCTCCACGATCCGTACGGCGAAGAGCCGCTGTCGACCTCGAAGGAGGAGTTCGAAGCTCTCCTCCTGGAGTTCAGTGCGGACTTCCAGGAGTTCCGTGAAGGCGAAATCGTCAACGCGAAGGTCCTCCGTGTTACGGATGCTTCCGTCATTCTCGAGTTCGGCTTTAAGAGCGAAGGCTCGGTCGCACTCGACGAATTCAAGGACCCGCCCGAGGCAGGCGACGACGTCGAAGTTCTCCTTGAGAGCCTTGAAGACGACGACGGTGTTGTCGTGCTCTCTAAGAAGAAGGCTGACTTCCTCCGCGTCTGGGAGAAGATCCGCGAAGCACACGATGCGGATCGCCCGGTGAAGGGAACACTCGTTCGCAAGATCAAGGGTGGCGTTACCGTCGACCTCATGGGCGTCGACGCCTTCCTCCCGGGCTCGCAGATTGCTCTGCGCCGGGTTCCGAACATCGAGGACCTCATTGGCGAGGTCTACAAGTTCAAGATCATCAAGCTCAACAAGCGTCGCCGGAATATCGTTGTTTCGCGTCGCGTGATTCTCGAGGCCGAGCGCGAGACCAAGCGCGAGACGCTCGTGAAGGAGCTCTTGGTCGGTCAGGTCCGCGAGGGTCAGGTCAAGAACATCACCGACTTCGGTGCGTTCATCGATCTGGGCGGCCTGGACGGACTGCTCCATATCACGGACATGTCGTGGGGCCGCGTTGGGCACCCGTCCGAGGTCGTCGACATCGGCGCTGGGCTGGACGTGAAGGTTCTCGACATCGATTGGAACCGCGAACGGATCTCGTTGGGGCTCAAGCAGCTCCTCCCGTATCCGTGGACGGACATCGACAAGAAGTACCCGGTCGGTTCGCGTGTGAAGGGCAAGGTCGTCTCGATCACGAACTACGGTGCCTTCGTCGAGCTCGAGAAGGGCGTCGAGGGTCTCGTGCACATCTCCGAGATGTCGTGGACGCGCAATGTGCGTCACCCCTCGAAGGTCGTGTCGATTGGTGAAGAGATCGAAGCTGTGGTCCTCAAGGTCGATCCGAACGACGAGAAGATTTCGCTCGGTATGAAACAGATCGAAGAGGACCCGTGGTTGTCGCTGCCGGTGAAGTACCCGACCGGCACCAAGCTGGCCGGTACGGTCCGCAACCTGACCTCGTTCGGTGCGTTCGTTGAGATCGAGCCGGGAATCGATGGTCTGGTGCACGTTTCGGACATGAGCTGGACCAAGCGGGTCGAGCACCCGTCCGAAATCGTCCAGAAGGGTCAGGACCTCGAAGTCATCGTCCTCGACGTGGATGCCGAGAACAAGCGCATCTCCCTCGGTGTGAAGCAGATCGCGGACGATCCGTGGCCTGCGATCTCCGAACGCCTCGCGCCGGGAGTCGAGCAGGATGGATCGGTCGTCCGCGTGCAAGACAAGGGCGTCGTTGTCGACCTCGGAGACGATGTCGAAGGCTTCGTGCCGGCAGCGAACACCGGCATTGAAGACGTCGAGAAGCTCGAGGAGTACTACGGCGCCGGTGACTCGGTCAGCCTACGTGTGATCGAGTCGGATGGGGCCAACCGCCGCATCGTGCTTGAGGTGACGGAAACGCCTGAGCGTAAGCCGCAGAAAGAGATCGAAGCGGCACGCCTCGCTGCAGCAGCTGCGATCGCCGCGAAGGCCGAAGCCGAGGGCGGACCGGACGACGAGGAGGACTTCCAGAAGAAGGCCGTCGTACCGAAGCCGGAAGTGGCTGAGGTGTCTGACGGAGAAGCCGCAGTGCCGAGCGGGCTGGAATCTGCAGCGGCAGCCGCGGGAGCGGATGCAGCGGCAGCTGAGTCAGCAGCCGAAGCCGAAGAGGCACCTGAAGCTGAGGGAGAAGCCGAAGACGCACCTGAAGCCGAAGAGGCGCCTGCAGCTGAGGCGGAAGCTGAGGAAGCACCTGAAGCTGAGGCGGAGGCTGAAGCTGAGCCTGAAGCTGAGGCGGAAGCTGCAGCTGAGGCGGAAGCTGAAGAAGCACCTGAAGCTGAAGCTGAGCCTGAAGCCGAAGCGGAAGAGACAGCTGCCGACGACGTCGAGGAAGGCGC